>Ga0268280_1000044_pt1 | contig 124392 bp, 111 predicted proteins | sample saktaG_9_FD_190139 | JGI IMG/M metagenome (GOLD analysis project Ga0268280, IMG submission 190139) | Saline water microbial communities from Sakinaw Lake, British Columbia, Canada - sak_2011_5_24_40m | ecosystem: Environmental > Aquatic > Non-marine Saline and Alkaline > Saline ...
GCTGACCGTTGTGAGTGTTACTGCGAATCCTATGGTTACTATAAAACCTAATACGACTAAACTTTTTAAAATTGTCTTTTTCATTTTTGTGATCCTCCTTGGATTTCATGTAAGATATACGCTCTCATTTCCCTCTTTATTGGTCTTCTTCCCAACCTTCACACAAACATCAAAAAAGCACCTCCAATATTGGAAGTGCCATTTCTTTATCTAATTTCAGTAACGCCCATGTATTTATGCAATATACTAGGGATTTTAATGGAACCGTCAGCCTGTTGGTAATTTTCCATGATAGCTATCACGGTTCTACCGACTGCAAGTCCTGATCCATTTAATGTATGAACAAATTCTAGTTTGGCATCGTTTGATCTTCTAAACTTGATGTTGGCCCTTCTAGCCTGATAATCTTCCGCATTTGAGATTGAACCGATTTCACGGTATTTATTCTCTGAAGGTAGCCACACTTCGATATCAAACGTCTTTCTCATTGAAAACCCAAGATCTCCTGTGCATAATTCAACTACCCTGTAAGGAAGTTCTAACAGCTGCAAAACCTTTTCGGAATTCGCAAGCATTTTGTCTAACTCTTCATAGGATTCTTCGGGTTTTGTGAATTTAATCAGTTCAACTTTGTTGAATTGATGTTGCCTCAAAATACCTCTAGTGTCTCTTCCGGCTGAACCGGCTTCCTGACGGAAGGCGGTTGTATACGAAACATATTTAATTGGCAATTTTTCTACATCTAGCACTTCGTCTCGATGGAGATTGATGGTCGGAACTTCTGCTGTTGGATTCAAATATAAGTTTCTGTCATCATACAATTTGAAGGCTTCTTCTTTGAATTTTGGAAATTGGCCTGAAGCATACATCGAAGCTTCATTAATGATATAAGGAGGAATAATTTCCACATATCCATGCTCATTGGAATGCAAATCCATCATCCATTGAATCAAGGAACGCTCTAATCGAGCTCCTAATCCTTTATATACCACAAATCTGGATCCGGTAATTTTTCCAGCTCTGTTGAAATCTAAGATATCGAGTGACTCTCCTAGTTCATAATGCCCTTTAATCGGAAAATCAAATTTCGTTGGCGTTGAATGCTTTTTAATTTCTTTGTTTTGAGTGTCGTCAATACCAACAGAGATGAATTCATTTGGTAAATTTGGCGTATTTAAAAGAGCATCTTTGATTTCTTCGTCCGTTCTAGATACAAATTCATCTAGATTTTTGATTTCTTCAGAAAATGAATTCATGTCATTTAAAATTTGAGTGACATCTTTTCCATCTCTTTTAAATTGGCCAATCAATCTTGACACTTCATTCTTTTTAGCTTTTAACACTTCGACTTTTTGAATAGCGGCTCTTCTATCTTCATCCTTTGAGAGCACTTCTCTAAGGTAAGAGAAGTCTCCACCTCTTCTATTCAATAATTCAATGACTTTATCGGTTTCTTCCCGAATTTGTTTTAAGTCGAGCATGGGACACCTCCTAATAACTGTCGCTTAGAATATCATCTATTGTATCATCATCTTCCTCGTCGGACAATTCGTCTTCTAAAGAAAGTTCTGAAAAATGTTTATATTCCTTTACAGATTCTTCCATTTGGGCTTCATTCAATGCTGTTACAGGCAAGGCTTCTATTGTTTCGGATCCTTCTGCAACGGTTTCGACGAATTCTTCGTCATCTTCTTTTGCGACAATCGCAATGGTTCCTACAGTATGGTCATCCATAAGGTTAATAATTCGAACCCCTTGTGTTGAACGTTTTGTTTGGGCAATTTGGTCGATGGGTACTCGAATGATGACGCCTTTGTCAGAAATGACAAGAAGGTCTTCGTCTCCAACAACTGAAATTAGTTTCTTCAAGTTTCCGTTTTTCTCGGTCACATTGATGGTCTTTACTCCCTTGCCTCCGCGGATTTGAAGTCTGTATTCATCCACGTCCGTTCTTTTTCCGTAACCAAATTCAGTAATCGCAAGAATCTCGTTTCGATCATCATCTACGGTGGTTACACCAATAACTTCTTCGGATTTGCTTAAACTGATGCCTCTAACTCCGGCGGCGTTTCGGCCCATGCAACGGACATCTTCTTCGTTGAATCTGATTGCTTTTCCGTTGGAAGCGCCAATAATGATGTCTCTTTCTCCATCGGTCAATTTGACCGAATGCAAAGTATCATTTTCTCTTAAAGACAATGCGCGAATACCATTGACTCGAATGTTTTGGAAATCGGACACTTTTGTTCTTTTGACAATACCCTGAGCTGTTGTGAAGAACAGATATCCTTCGTCAAAGTTGTTTATACTCATCAATGCAGCCAAAGTTTCGCCTTCTACTAAGTTTAATAGATTGACGATTGGTAGTCCTTTTGAGTTTCTACCGTAATTCGGTATTTTGTATCCTTTGATTTTATAGACTCTTCCCAGTGAAGTGAAGAATAAGAGATAATCATGTGTAGAAGTTGAAATCAACGAGTCTATGACATCGTCTTCATTCATTTTCATTCCAGTTTTTCCTCTACCGCCACGATTTTGGGTTTTATACACATCAACATTCATGCGTTTGACATAACCTTTTGTCGTAACAGCAATAATCACATCTTCAATCGGAATCAAATCTTCATCTTCGATGTCAAAATCGCCAAATGGATCAATTTCGCTTCTTCTTGCATCTCCATATTTCTCTTTGATTTCTTTGGCATCTTCAATCAAGATTTCTTTTTGAAGGTCTTTGCTATCAAGGACTTGGTTATAATAAGCAATCGCTTTTTCGATTTCTCCGAGTTCTTGATGAATCTTATCGCGTTCCAAGCCTGATAGTCTTCTAAGTTGCATAGCGAGGATAGCTTTCGCTTGTACATCAGATAAAGAGAAGGTCTCCATTAGACGTTGCTCTGTATCATCATATGAATCTCTGATGATGTGAATGACATCATCGATATTGTCTAACGCTATGATGAATCCTTTGAGCATGTGCTCTCTTTGAACTGCTTTATTCAAATCAAATTTTGTTTTGCGAGTCAAAACATCAACCTGATGGTTGAAATAGTGGCGAATCATCTCTTTTAAAGGTAATGTTTCTGGTTTATCATTGACCAAAGCAAGCATATTGATGCCAAATGATACTTGTAGTTGTGAGTTTTTATAAAGATTGTTTAACAAAACTTCCGCATTGACATCTCTTCTAAGTTCCATGACAACGCGCATTCCATTACGATTTGATTCATCTCTTAAATCGGTGATTCCATCAATCTTTTTATCTTTTGCAAGTTCAGCAATTCTTTCGAGCAATGTGGTTTTATTGACTTGGTATGGAATCTCTTTGATGATAATCTGTTTTTTCCCACTAGCAGTTTCAATGACTTGTGTTTTTGCTTTAACTCGAATGATTCCTCTTCCGGTTTCATAAGCTTGGCGAATGCCACCAAGACCTAAAATAACGCCACCCGTTGGAAAATCTGGACCTTTGATATATTCCATAAGTTCTTCGGTGGTAATGTCGGGATTATGGACGTAGGCAATATATCCATCAATCACTTCATTTAAATTATGTGGAGGGATGTTGGTTGCCATACCTACTGCGATACCGGTCGACCCATTAATTAATAGATTTGGTATTCTTGACGGTAACACTTTTGGTTCTTGTTCGCTACCATCATAATTGTCGATAAAATCGACAGTGTCTTTCTTCAAATCTCTGAGAATTTCTGCGGTGATCTTTTCCATTTTTGCTTCAGTGTAACGCATTGCAGCTGCGCCGTCACCATCGATGGAACCAAAGTTTCCGTGACCATTGACCAAAGGATAACGATAACTAAAATCCTGAGCCATACGGACCATGGAATCATAAATAGCTGAGTCTCCGTGAGGATGGTATTTACCCATGACATCACCGACGATACGTGCTGATTTTTTAAATTGTTTATCCGGTGTTACACCGAGTTCTTCCATTCCATATAGAATTCTTCTGTGAACCGGCTTCAATCCATCTCTGACATCCGGTAGAGCACGCTGAACGATAACGCTCATTGCATAACTCAAAAAGGAACTCTTCATTTCATTAGAAATATTGATCTCGATGACCTTGTTGCTGATATTTTCGGGTAATATTGTCTTATTGTTATTCTCTTCCATGTTCTACTCCTTAAATATCCAAATTACGCACAAATTCTGCATTTTCTTGAATGAATTCTCTTCTGCTTGTGACGTCATCTCCCATTAACATGGAGAAGATTCTATCCGCTTCTATTGCGTCTTCAAGCGATACCTGAAGAAGTGTTCTTGTTTCAGGATCCATTGTAGTTTCCCAAAGTTGTTCAGGATTCATTTCACCAAGACCTTTATATCTTTGTAAGGTTGGTTTTCCATTCATTTCAGAAAGAATTTTTTCCAAAGCTTTTTCTTCATATGCATATTGAACTGATTTACCAAGTTGCACCTTAAATAAAGGTGGTTGTGCGATGTATACATAGCCTTTCTCAATCAATTGTCTCATGTATCTAAAGAAGAATGTTAAAAGGAGCGTTCGAATGTGTGCACCGTCGACGTCAGCATCGGTCATGATGATAATCTTATGATATCTTGCAGTTGAGATTTGGAATTCATCTCCGATTCCGGTTCCAAAGGCTTGAATCATAGAAACGATTTCTTTGTTTTGAAGCGCTTTATCTAGTCTCGCCTTCTCAACATTCAATACTTTTCCGCGCAACGGAAGAATTGCTTGATATTCTGAGTCTCTTCCCTGTTTTGCTGAACCGCCCGCAGAATCACCCTCTACGATGTAAATTTCTGATTTTGTTGCATCTTTTGTACGGCAATCAGCTAACTTTGATGCAAATCCAAGGGAATCCAAAGGAGATTTCCTTCTAGTGGCTTCTCTTGCCTTTTTAGCGGCGAGTCTTGCTCTTTGAGCCATCATTGCTTTTTCTACGATTATTTTAGCGGCAGAAGGATTTTCAAGCAAAAAGCGATCGAGTCCTTCTGACATCACAGCAATTACAGCTCTTCTTGCGTCTGTAGAACCTAATTTAGATTTTGTTTGCCCTTCAAACTGTGGATCAGGATGTTTAATTGAAACGATAGCTACCAATCCTTCTCTAGCGTCTTCACCTTGAAGAGATTCATCTTTTTTGAAGATGTTGGCACTTTTACCATAGTTATTCAGAATGCGAGTCAGAGTCATTTTAAACCCTTCCTCATGTGTTCCGCCTTCTGCATTATTGATATTATTTGTAAATGGATAGATGTTTTCAGCATATCCATCATTATATTGCATAGCGATTTCAACTAGAATATTGTCTTGTTCACCTTCGAAATATGCGACGGTTGGATGAATTTTGTCTTTTCCAATATTTAAAAACTCTACGTATTCCCTTACGCCACCCTCGTACTTGTATTCTTTGTTGATGACGTTGTTTGGATTTCTTGAGTCAGAAATTGTGAATTGAATTCCCTTATTTAAAAACGCCAATTGCTGAATTCTGTTTCTCAAAATTTCAAATTCATATTCTTGGCATTCAGAAAACACTTCTGGGTCTGCTAAAAATGTGACGATTGTTCCGGTTTTATCCGTCTCGCCAACTTCTGTCAACTCTTTTTTGACAAAGCCATGATCAAATCCAATTTCATATTTCTTTCCATTCATTGAAATTTCAACATTCATATACTGGCTTAATGCATTTACGACGGACGCACCAACTCCGTGGAGGCCTCCCGCAACCTTATATGCGTTGTGATCAAATTTACCTCCGGCATGTAAAACGGTAAAAACCGTTTCTACTGTCGGTTTTTTTGATTTTGGATGAATATCCACTGGAATCCCTCGACCGTTGTCTGTAACTCGAATGACATTCCCTGGAAGAATTTCGACATTGACCATGTTTGCATAGCCAGCTAGAGCCTCATCGACTCCATTGTCAACAATTTCCCAAACCAAATGATGAAGCCCTCTCGGTCCGGTTGAACCAATGTACATTCCCGGTCTTTTCTTGACGGCTTCCAATCCTTCTAGAATTTGTATATTACTTGAATCATATTTCCCTTGCTCTGCCATGTTATTTCTCCTCCTGGATGTGACCCTTTGTAACGTGAAATACTTGTACATCTTTTAGTGCGTCTTGATTCAATTCATGTAGTGATGTTGTAGTAATTATTGCTTGAGCTTTCATTTTCAACAAATATTGAATCAATTTGTTTTGCTTTTCATAGTCCAATTCAGAAAACACATCGTCAAGCAAGATGACTGGATATTCTCTGTTGCGATCTTTCATCATTTCTGCAAGAGCCATATCCAAAGTCAAAATCAGTGTTCTTTGTTCCCCTCCGGATGCATAATCTTTCGCAATAACGTCATTCAGATAGAAATCATAGTCATCTCGATGGGGCCCAAAATTGGTAGTATTCGTCATTTTGTCTGTTTTATACTTGCTTTTAAATACTTTTTCTATATTTTCCTCTACTGAGGGTAAATACTGTATTCTATAGTTTTCGTTTTTGCTTGAAAAGAGATGATATTGTTTTGCAAGAAACGCGTTGATCTCTTCAACAAATCTTTTTCTGTGTTCAATCACCGGTTTTGCCGCATCTACAAGTTGATCGGTAATAACATCAAGCAATAACTCATCTTCTTTATTGTATTGATCCATTTTCTTAAGCAATTCGTTTCTTTGTTTTAAAACATACTTATAAATGCCTAAATCGTTGATGTAATTTTTATCCATTTGTCCCATGTAAACATCAAAAAAATATCTTCTTTCGCGGGGAGACCCTTTGATGATGTTCATGTCTTCCGGCAAAAAGGAGACGATTTGCAAATTGCCGATGTAATCACTGAGTTTTTTTTGGGCAGTTTTGTTGATGTATGCGTTTTTTCCACCCGTAGAGATAATCATTGATAAATCAAACAATCTTGAATGAGCTAGAACTGATGCTTCAACTTTCGCAAACTCTTCCTGATGTCGAATCAATACTTGATCACTTGTTTTATACGATTTAGCAAGAGCGAGAACATATATTGATTCCAAAAAGTTAGTTTTTCCAACGCCATTTGGTCCGATAATAAAATGAATACCCTGACCAAGTTCTAATGATTCTTTCTCATAATTTCGAAAATTGGTTAGGGTGATTTTTTTAAGGTTCATAATGTTTCGCTATCTGGAGTTTTATGGTCTTATTGATTATAATGATATCTCCTGGATAACATTTTTTGCCTCGACGATTATCTTGAACTCCGTTAACTGTAATGATGTTTTCCGCCAAAAAGAACTTTGTTTCCCCGCCACTTTGAATTACATTTGCAAATTTTAATAGTTGTCCAAGAGTGATATATGGACTTGTAATTTCGATTGTTTTCATTGGGGACCTCTCGTGAGAATTCAAGTTCATTTTGATCGTTCTTTATATATAATATTATATAATATTATTATATAAATTTCAATGTATATTTTAGTTTTAAGCGCATTTTATGCGGGAGGGGAGCAAATGATACCTTTAAATGTTTTCAATCGCTCAGAACGCAAATTAGAAATGCTAGAAATCATGTGAGGAAAACTATTGGAATCCATGAGAATATGATTTTACAGAATCTTTCTTTAAAAATAGAATCATGCTATAATATCTAGAGAATACCGAATTGGAGGTATAACGATGGAACGGTGTGCTGCAAATATTGATTTAGATCGTTTGACGAATAATTATAGTATATTGGGATCTATAGGAAGTCATTCATATAAAGTTATGGCTGTTGTAAAAGCTAACGCCTATGGACACGGTTCTATTCATGTATCTAAACACCTCGAATCATTTGGGTGCCAACAATTTGGAGTTGCCTCTCTCGAAGAAGCTATTGAATTGAGAGAAAATAAAATTCATTCGATGATTCTGATTTTCGGAAGAACGAATCCATCAGAAGCCAAGAAATTATCTATTAATCAGATTACACAAACTGTTGATTCATTGGAGTACGCAAAGGAATTATCTGCTTTAAACTATCCATTAGAGGTTCACATAAATATAGATACCGGCATGTCAAGGTTTGGAATTTATTGCCACAGAGAAGAAAACATTCCAATCGTAGCAGAACAAATAAAAGAAATAGTATCCATGCCTAACTTAAAAATTACTGGCATTTATACGCACTTTGAAGGTGCAGAAAACGAAGATAGGAATCATACAGAAAAGCAATTCAATGTGTTCACTAAATTGCTATCTGAACTGGAAAAAAGAAAAATCAAGGTTGGAGTAAAACACGCTTGCAACTCATCAGCGACAATCAATTTTCCAGAAATGCATCTCGATATGGTAAGATGCGGAATTGCACTTTATGGATATCCTCCCGTGAAAACAAGACTCAAATTCCAACCGGTAATGGAGGTTGTTTCAAAAGTTGTGGCCATTCATGATTTAACTCCAGGAGACACTGTAAGCTATGGGGCAAAGTTCACCGCAACAAAAAACACAAGGGTAGCAACGGTTGCAATCGGGTATGCAGATGGTTATCCAAGGGCGATGACAAATAACGATTATGTTCTTTTCAAAGACATAAAATTACCGGTAATTGGATCGGTATGTATGGACGCAATCATGGTAGATATTTCAAATGTTGAGATTGAAATTGGTGAAGAAGTCATAATCTTTGGAAGAGAAAAAACAGTCGAGATAATTGCTCAAAAACTTGGAACAATATCATATGAAATCTTGTGCAATGTCGGAAAAAGAGTAGATAGAATTTATATAAAAATGCCACTTTAAAAGTGACATTTTTTTATAGAAAAAACAATAAGAATCAATCTGAGAAATATACAAAAATATTGCCAAAACAAATGAAAAACAAAGACAAAACACAGAGCAAAGAAGAGTGTGAATTCAGAGTAAAATTTGTTTGGGATAAAGGAAAAATGAAGTTACAAAAATTATGTGTGGTTAAGAATAACGCAACAAAATGATAAATCTTTAGATTGCGTGGAAATGGCACAATATAGAGACTAAACGCTATACAAAATGAAACTATTCAAATTGAAATGAAATTATAAATATATTAAATTGAATTCTTATTTTACTGTATTGCTCAAAAAAACAAGTTAACTATTGGCCGTTATAGTTAAATAATGCTTGATATACATAAATACTGTTGTTCATTTTTAGTGAACAAGGGATTTTCTGTAGTAATGCCAGATGTTAAATATTACTAACATAATATTGTAATTTTGGTTTCAATTTATGAGTAAAAGATTATTAATGCTGTTTCTATACACAAATTGAAAATATGATAAAATAGTAATAATGAAGTTGTTTTTAGATTTTTTTTGAAAACAAAAATTGTGCCATTTTTTTTGTTTCGCATTGAATTTTTTCCAATTTACATTATATATATTTAATCAAATTGTATTCTACTCGAATAGAATTCCCAACACAATATTTATTTCAAAGATCCATATTGGATTTCAAGAATAATTTCATTAATTTAGACATAATATAAATGGATAAATTCTAATGAATTATACAATTTCAGTATGCGTATACAATAATAGTAACCTCTCATTAAGGCGATTTTCTAACGTTTCATTATAATTATTTTCACATATAGTTTTCAAAAAAATAAAGCAATATCCTTATCCTTATGTTATAGCATAGAATTCTTTAAATTTATGATTAACTTATTCAATAATTATCCTTAACGTTTATCTATTTTTAGTATTATTTCTTATATGATTTTTACTTAAATTTTCTGCTAATTCTCAAAATTCATATATTCTAGATGTTTGTTATTTATATACAACTTTTTTTTACTTTTTTTTTACAGTTTCAAATATTTTTTATTAATAGTTTCAAAAGATACGTTTTACGGTCGGTGTTTTTAATGCAATTTTTTGGTTATATTTGATTCGTTTTTAACATATATATTCGTTGTAATTCTGTTATTTCTATTTAGAATATTTCTATTTTACAGGCCTATTATCCATCTTATTTTTAATATATATTTCATCTGTGTTCTCTTTTGTGCATATGCAAATATATTTACGAATTCTACCGTGTAATCTTTGTGCTTTTTAACTTCAAATTTTCTAGAAATTCTACCATTGTATAAAGCCAATGTTTGTCTAAATCTATGGTGTCAAGAATGAATCTAATTCTCTCATTTCTATATGCAAATCTTAAATACGGAGAGATGTTCATTCCGCTTGAAAAGACATCTTCTCCTGCCAATTTTTTGCTTCCGTCTTCAGAGACTATTAGAGTTATATTTGTCTTTGATTCACTAATTTTTTCTATATCAAATTCTTTTGTCAAAACCTCGAATAATCTTTCGTACATATAGATTTCAAGTTCATCATCAAAGCTTCCGAACCGATCTCTCATTTCCTCAGATAGTTGTTTTACTTCTTTGAGGTTTGTGACATTTTGAATTTTCTTATGCATCTCAATCTTAACAAAATCATCTTCAATATACTTCTGATCAATATATTTTGAAACTCTCGCTTTGACTCCTTGTGAAGAAATTTGTTTCTCAACGAGACCTTGTTTTTCTTTAATTTCTTCTTCCAATATTCTCATATACAAGTCTACTCCAACCGAATCAATGAATCCGGATTGTTCACTTCCAAGTACGTCGCCGGCACCACGAATTGATAAATCTCTTACTGCAATCTTAAATCCCGAGCCTAACTCGGTAAACTCCTTTATGACTTTCAATCGTTTTAATGCATCTTCAGTTAGAACTTTGTCTTTGTAGTACATTAGATAAGCATATGCAATTCGATTCGTTCGACCGACTCGGCCTCTGATTTGATACAGTTGTGATAGACCAAGCTTGTCTGCGTCATGAACTATTAAAGTATTGGCATTCGGAATATCAATACCAGTTTCTATAATTGTTGTTGAAATCAATACATCAATTTCTTGCGCGATAAAATCGTCCACAACCTGTTCCAAATCGTGTTTGTGCATTTGACCATGAGCAACTTGAATTCTTGCTCCAGGGACCAATTTTTGAATCTTAGAGGCAATATTCTCAATGTCTTCAATTCGATTGTACAAATAAAAGACTTGTCCTTTTCTCATCAGTTCTCTTTCAATCGCATCTTTGATTAGAGTATCGTTTCTTTCCATAACATATGTTTGAATTGGATATCTATTTTCGGGAGCAGTTTCAAGTAAGGACATATTCTTAACACCCATAATCGCCATTTGAAGTGTTCTGGGTATTGGCGTAGCAGAAAGTGACAATACATCTACGCTGACTTTCATCTCTTTGATTCTTTCTTTGTGAAGCACTCCAAATCTTTGTTCCTCGTCGATAACCAGAAGGCCTAAATCTTTGAACACAATATCTTTGCTTAATATTCGATGTGTTCCTATTAAAACATCTACGTTTCCGTTTTTTAATCCAAGAAGTATTTTCTTTTGCTCTTTTTTTGTAATGAAACGGTTCAGCAGCTTCACTTGTATTCCATATTTGTCCATTCTATCTTTAAACGTGTTGAAGTGTTGCTTGGAGAGTACGGTTGTTGGGGCAAGATAAGCAACTTGTTTCTTATTTAAAACAGCACGAAAAGCAGCTCTTAAAGCCACTTCTGTCTTTCCAAAGCCAACATCTCCGCAGAGAAGGCGATCCATTGGCCTTGGAAGCGCCATATCATGCAGCACTTCTGCTATTGCTTTGTTTTGATCTCTCGTTTCTTCATAAGGAAAGTCGTTCTCAAAGTCTTTTTCGAAATCGGAATACTCAAAATAAGAGAACCCTTCTGCGTTTTCTCTTTCCGCATATAATTTAATCAACTTATCCGCAATGTCTTTAGCTTTTTGTCGAACTCTTTGTTTTGTTTTTGCCCAATCAGATCCACCCAGTTTTGATAATCTTGGAACGAAACCTTCGCTTCCAGAGTATTTTTGGATTTGTTGGAAGGATTCTAAAGGAATATAGAGTTTATCCCCATCGCGGTATTCAATGTGAATGTAGTCGTTTAAGGTTGCGCCCATTTGCATCGAAGTAATTTCAAGAAATTTTCCAATTCCGTAATCATAATGTACAACATAATCTCCTTGCTTCAAATCATTGATGCTGGAAAGTCTTTTGCTGGTTTCATAAACAGAAACGTATTTCCCTTTTCTGCGAAGATTTCTAACTTTGAATATCGAGGACTCTGTGATGACTCGCAATCCCAACGTATCACTTGTAAAATCAAAGTAATTTTCTGATATTACAATATTTATCTGATTTTCAAAAAAATCATCACTTTCAGACAATAGTTGGTATTTTATATTGTGAAATTCAAACAGCTCGACTATTTCAGATCTACTTTTCGTGTTAGTTGAAGCAATTATGAGTGTTTTCTTAGAAATGTCGCTTTGAATATCGGATATAAACAAATCTGTGTTCCCTTGAAAAGACAATACTTCTTTTCCGAAGAAAGAAAACGACTCGTCAAACAATTCTTTATACTTAAACTGAAAAGTATCAACAAATATACCTTGAGAATAATGTAGTTCGTGAAGCGAATACAGTAATTCAAAAGACATTTTTGGATAATCATCCGTTGACAGATACCAATCACTGATTTCTTCTACCATTAAGTCATATTGATTAATGATTCTATGATAGTCCATATAGAATATGGTTGGTTGACAAATCAAATCAAGAATTGTCAAATGCTTTTTAGTGATAAAGGGAATATATCTACTTAGCCGATCTAACTCTTGGTGGTTTTGAAGGCGATTTAGGTCCTCAAGAATCCTTGTCTTCGCAGAGTCCGAAAAAGATATCGTGTTTAGTTTCGAATGAATGAGTTTTTCCAATTGAACAAGTTCACTTTTTGAATAAAGAAACTCTGTCATTGGCACAATCTGGATGTTGCCAATTCGTTCAAAAGATCTTTGAGAGTCGATGTTGAAATACTTGATTGATTCAATCGAATCTCCAAAGAAATCTAATCTTATCGGATTTTTCTCTCCAATTAAATAAATATCTACGATTCCACCTCGAATGCTGAAATCTCCGGGCTTTTCGACAGTGTATTCCTTTGAATACCCATAATCCACTAAAGTTTCAACCAAAAGATCTCTAGAGTAGTCACTATTTTCCGAAAGTGTAAAAATCGAATCTATCCACACTTCTTTAGATAATTGTGGTTTAAGTACCCCTGCAGGATGTGTAACAACCAATTGTTTTTTTGAAGAAAGCAGTTTTCGAATAGTATTCATTCTTTCCATTTTAAATTCCATTGAGGAGACGAGCAATTCGCTCGTAATGAACTCATCTTGAGGAAAAAACGAAAGACTGTCTTCGGGTATAAACTGTGAAAGACGGTCATAAGCCATTTGTGCGTTATAAAGATTGGGACAAACTAGAACGATTGGCTTATCTGTTTTTTCAAATGCATATGCCAACAACAAAAGACCCTGCTCTTCAGTGGTATTTTCAATATGAATTTTCTGCTTTCCTGAATCAAAGGCTATAAAGAACCTTTTTATTATTTCTTGTTTTTCTATGAATTGATAGATTCTTTTCATGTTCCCTCCACGACGTTTTAGCGAGTTCACTGAACTCGCCGGGGTATAAACGTTATATTAATTTTATTATAACAGATTATTATTCAAAAACTAATTCCTTCTGTTCTGCACCTTATAAGAAATTGCTAAAACAAGTCTGGTTGGAATAAAATGTAGAATGAACTGTAGAAATTTCATTGAAAACCCTGGAATAATTTTGGGTTTTTTCTTTGAAATACCTTTAATTGCAATACGTGCACATTTCTCGACAGCCATACCAGGTAATGATAATTTTGATGCTTGTGCAACTTCTCCAAATTCCGTTTTTACTGGTCCTGGGCATAAAGTTAACACTCTTATCCCTGTTTTTTCTTTCTTTTGCTCATAATCAATGGCTCTGCTGAAAGATAAAACATAGGCTTTTGAGGCGGCATATGTTGCTAAAAGTGGTGTAGGTAAAAAAGCTGCCATACTTGCCACATTTAAAATAACACCTTTTTTCATCGAACCTACAAATAATTTTGTCAAAGCATGAAGAGCAAGTATATTCAATTCAAGCATGTTGATTTCATCACTCAATGGAATCTGATCAAAAGCTCCAACCCTTCCAAAACCGGCATTATTAATGACTGCCTCTGGTTCGTATGATTTTACAGATTCGTGCAAAGAATGACAGTTTTCGAGTATCGACAGGTCATATTGCTTAATGACTACATCAATTCCGTGTTTTTTTGAGAGCAATTCTTTCAATTCATTCAATCTATCTATTCTTCTAGCGACCAATATAAGATTAGTCTTTTTTTCGGCCAATTGAATAGCAATTTCTCTGCCAATCCCACTTGAAGCTCCCGTGATTAATGCGTACATGATTATCTCCAATCTAACTAGATTCTTTCAATTTTGGTGTCTTCCGCTTTTACTTTGCTAGAGTTTTGTTCTTTTTGTGATTCTTAACGAGTAGATATATTCCTAGCCCGATCATAAATAGACTAAGGTACTGTGAAGGCGTAGGATAGTTTGAATAAGCCCCCTGAATGAATGACAAAAACTCTCCCCTGTCGTCGCCTCTAATGAATTCAATCAAGAATCTCCAAGTCCCGTAGCCTATCAAATATACATTAAATTCAATATTTTTAAATGATTTTACTTTATTTAAAACAATAAAGAGCGCGAATAAAAAGAACGCTTCAAAAAGTTGAGTTGGAAAAACTGAAATACCACCGGACTCTCCGTAAGGGAATGATACTCCAAGAAAAGAGTCGGTCGGAATTCCGTAACAGCATCCGGCTGTGAAGCACCCAATTCTTCCAAATGCGTGTGCTAAGACGACACCTACAATAAGTGTGTTTAAAATCTCTGGGAGTCTTTCTTTTTGTTCTTTGTATCCAAACTTAATCAAAAGGACAAAACAAATTAGCCCTCCAATCAAGCCTCCAATAAAAGTAATGGATCCGAAAGCTGACTCTCCTTCATGAATCGTATGAAAGATACCATCAGAAAGCCAAGAAGTAAATAAAGCGGCCGCTAAACTAATCACAACGAATACAAGTAATTTGTTTGTTTCTTTTCTAGAAAAATGATCTATTTTTTCAAATCTCCAAGCTATATAAATCATCATAAATAATAATCCCGTTGTAATCATAAGGTCATACATCGGCAAGTTGTAACCAAATACTTCTTCCCACAAATATGGATACATATCATCAGCTCCTTTTTGGGTATATTATAACATATCATTGATAATAAAAAAGAATGAAATTTCTTAATCGAAAATAATAATCGTCTTAAATGTTTATTGTGAAATAATTCTATTAAAAAAAATGCCGTAATAAAAGAAAAAAAATTAATGGAACGGTCAAATAAATATAAGATTAAACCTAAAATGAAAGTATAATAACCGAAAGACAAAGCAAGATAATTAGATAGATGTTTCTGAAAAATACAGAAAAGAAATACAATAATCTCTTCTAATTATTTAAATGAAGGATGATTAGAGAGATAGAAAGTCAGATCATTTACAATATGAAAAAGAAAAAAATAGTGATAAAGATAATAGAAGATCTCTCAATTTATTAGTATACAAACTAAAACAAATGCATACTAATAAGATACTAAAAAAAAGAAAAAAAAGGGAAAACACGAAGAATAAATAAAGGAAGGATTGTCATAAAAAGAAAATAACAGAAGGAGAATAATCTGTGGGAAAATAGAGTAAAATACATAAATTGGTAATAAAAAATGATGACAATAAATATTGTATTAGAAAAAATAGAAATCAAAGGAAACGGCGAAAAATAGAGAAATAAGTCAATCCATATCGATGATGCTATCTATAATTATAATCCGCAAGAGGAAGATAGATATCCATTTGTTATCTATCTTCCTTTGCGAATAATTAGATAGATAATGCAAATTATTGTAAAATGACAGAAATGCTAAGATATATTATCTGTTCATTTTTAAATTTTGGAGATAATTTGAACTAACCCGGATACCATAGATTAGAGTAATTATATCGATTAAAAATTAAACTACTTTCTTAGAAAACTTAATGCGAGGATTATTTTTATAATATTCAACTATAGGTAAAAATATCAAAAAATATTTAAATAATGGATTTTTTTAAAATAGTAATTTGTGCGTAAAATTTGATTTCGTTGTATTAATTACCTTAGAATAATGTATATAATTTTATACAAAATATATGAACTAAGATATAATTTTATTCAACATGTTTTCTCTGAACATCCAATATATTTTTATGCAATAAATTCGATAAAATTCTTGAATATATTTATACAATATTATTCTATTTTCTATAAATTCATTGAAATATTCATAAAAATAAAAACCGCCTTTTTGGGCGGTTTACACTTATTCTACTCCATTATAACGATTCATCATGGATTGATATGATACATCATTAAAGAAGTCATCTATTATGCTGGAAACTGTGATGCTTACATCATCTAACTTTTTTAATTCTTGTTTTGAGAATCGACTCAAAACATAATCTCTTGCTGACGTATCTTCGTCCCTACCAATACCAATCTTGCATCGTTTTATGTTGTTCGTACCGAGGTTTTCAATGATTGATTTTAAACCATTGTGTCCACCGGCACTTCCCTTTTCGCGAAGACGAATTTTTGAAAAAGATAGGTCTAGGTCATCTGAAATTACCATTATGTTTTCGATATCAATATTGTAATATTCGACTATTGATCTAACTGCGTTTCCAGATAAATTCATAAACGTTTTTGGTTTTATTAAGATGTTGTTTCCAATCATTATTACCTCTGATTGAAACTTCGGTTCTTTTTTGAATTTTAATTTTAACTGTTTGGCATACTTGTCCAAACAAATGAATCCAATATTATGTTTTGACTTCTCGTATGCCTTCCCCGGATTCCCGAGTCCAACTACTAAGCGTGCCATATTATCTTTGTCTTGGTTTGATCACAACAAAACGGTTTGGCTCTTCGCCTTCTGACTCCGTCGTGACATCACGCCAATCTGCAAGTTTCGTATGAATGACTCTTCTTTCATAAGCGTTCATCTTCCCAAGCCTTGCTTCAACTCTTGTTCTTGCAACATCTTTAGCTGTCTTGGTTGCAAGGATTTCAAGTTGTTTTTTTCTTTGTGCCTTGTATCCTCCGACATCTACTAAAACCATATAATATTCATCTGTAAATAGATTAATATAGTTCTTTAAAAGCACTTGAAGTGCATCTAATGTTTTTCCATTTTTACCAATTAAAATTGGGTTTTCATTTGCATCAATATAGAATGAAACTTGTTTGTCTTCCCCTGGTTTTGCTTCTACTAAAGCGTCAATTTCCATATCTGCCAAAATAGCTTTCAAGTACATGATTGAATCTTTAATTACGTCAAATTTGACTGTCGCTTCAACCATATAAGTTTTGTTGAGCCCGAGGATACTTTTTTTCTCTTCGATGACTTTTAAATCAATAAAGTCTTTATTGACACGCAACTCACTAGCAGCATATTTTAAAGTTGCTTCATTCATCGCTTTTGCTTCAAATTGAATGGATTTCATGGATTCATTCCCCCTTTAAAATTGCTTCCGTAATTGTTCTTGTCTTTGGTCCGATTTGCGGTGAGCCATGTAGCTTTGGAATAATTGATATGAGTTACCGATGATCCAATAAAATGCGATTCCGGCATTTCCAAGTGCGATTGAACCCATCATGATTACCATGAAATACATAACGTATTGCATTGATTTTTGACTTTGCTGAGTTTTTGGGTCCACGAATCTTTTCTTTTGATTCAGTTTTTGACGGTGTTGCATTAACCATTGGCTCAAGAACATTGTAACTGCAACAATGATAGCAAGAGGCAAGTTTGCTAACCAATAAGTATTTCCTAGATTAGTCCAGAGAAAATTCGTATTCATTACTACGGAACCATCTCCGAATATTGATGTTGAAGTGAGTGGGAAGCGTTGCACAACTTGATACATCGCAATAAAGATGGGCATTTGTAGCAAAGGCATTAGACATCCGAAGAAATTTATTTTGTATTTCTTGTAAATATCCATTGTTTCCATTTGCATTCTTTGTTGAGATGCTTGATCAGTTCTGCCTGAGTACTTTTCTTTTACTCTATCAAGATCCGGCTGAGCCATCTGCATTTTCAAAGTTAAATCGTTGCTTTTTGCGTAAACCGGCCATCCTAAGGTACGAATGACTAGAGTCATGATTAAAAGTCCTATCCAATAGTAGTAAGTAGTCCCTAACAATCCAAATAAATTGCTGGCATGGAATGTAAAAATGGCTAATTGAGTAATAACCCATTCCCAAACTCCTGTTTTCTCACCAATTGGTGTTTGATAGACGCTTGCATAAAGTCCTGTTTGCTCTTTTGCAATGGCTTGAAAGGTTGTAAAAGAAACTTTTACATAATATTCCTCTGAAGTCCACTCAACGTATCCTGTTCCTGTGTTGTTGTCGTAGTTTGTGTAGTCCGCTTCTGTTCCAAGCAACGATACGACTTCGTTATAAGTGGATCCCGCTACAGGATCAGTTCCTGTGACTTGAACAGCAATTGATTCATAATTAGCGTATGATACTACACCCGCCTTTGTTCCGCATGAAGCTAATACAAAGACTAGTAGTACAGTTAAAATTGCCAATACTATTTTGTTTTTTTTCATATTTTCCTACCCTTTATTTATTTTCGCGCGAGCGAATAGTTTTTCTAAACTAATTTTGATTTCTTGAAAGGTGAGTTCTTTTGCTTTAGGCTTAGTAATAATAAAAAAGTTAATTCCATCTAAAAATTGATTTGCTCTTACAATTTCTCTGATTCTTCTTTTCATCAAATTTCGATCAACCGCATCTCCGTATTTCTTTGGAACACTGACTGCAAAACGAAAATGAGATTCATCATGATTTGGTAATTTATAAATGACAAAATAGCCATCGCCAACGCTGGATTTGTTTTTCATTATTAATTCAATTTCAGCGCTTTTTTTTACGCGGTAGGCTTTTTCCATTGTATACCTCCTTAAAAAAACAAAAAATCACCGAAAATATAATATTCAGGTGATTCAGGTATTATTATATATTAGGTGTAGCTATTATTTTGTTTTTAACGGTCGGAGACAGTCAATGATTTGCGGCCTCTAGCTCTTCTTCTTGCCAATACTTTTCTGCCGTTCGCTGTTTCCATTCTTGCTCTGAAACCATGCGTACGAGCTCTTTTAATTTTACTTGGTTGGTACGTCTTAAGCATATTGGGCACCTCCTAACAATGTTATCCAAAAACCATGCTACATCATTATAGTTGATTTTTATTCTTATGTCAACAATTTTTGACTGAAAATTGAAGGATTAAATAAATTTCTCCCCAAACCAAAAAGGCCACCTTTCGAGTTTATTTCTATCTTTACACCTCGTTAACATTTCGAGTTGATAAGTGTTTTTCAACCCTATGTGGAAAACTCTCTTCAATCTCTAATTTGGGGGATTCATTTGTCCACGCATTAATGTTAATATCTAAAAAATCTAAAAAAGTTATCCACATTCTTTGTGGAAAAAAACTTGCGTTGTTTTTCTTCTAATGTGTTATATTTATTATAAGACGTAGGAGTATTGCATATGGAACAATATGAAATGATTTGGGACAAGATAAAAAGCAAACTACAAATTACACTCGATGAAGATGTATATAACGAACATTTTGCAAATATTTCAACCGTTTTTAAGGTTGTAAATAATGCAATTTATTTGATTGCTCCAAATCCCTTTGTAAAAAGCAAAATTGAATCTTTTTATTTGAACCGTTTGAATGCAATGCTAAATGAATACACGCCAGATAAACATATGTTCAAAATCATTTCAAAAGAACAAGCTGCTGAAGAAATTGCAAAAACGCAGACTTATGAAATCAACACTCCTGAAAAAAACCTTGAAAATAAATACAAAACCGGATTAAATAACATATATACTTTTGAAAATTTCGTTGTCGGTGCCAGCAACAGACTTGCATATACTTCAGCAATGAAGGTTGCTGATCAACCTGGTGTGGTTGCAAACCCCTTATACATCTTTGGAGACGTTGGTCTTGGAAAAACACACTTAATGCAATGTGTTGGTAACTATATTTTGGAGAATGATATCAACAAAAAGGTATTATACGCCAAAACGGACCAATTCATTGAAGACTACGCAAAAGCAGCTCAAAAGAAGTCCTTTGATGATTTTTCACATAAATACGAAAATGTTGATATTCTCTTGGTTGACGATATTCAATTTCTTTCAGGAAAAACACAATCTCAACTTGAATTTTTCAAAATATTTGAAAAATTGAAAGAAAGCAACAAACAAATCGTTATTACATCAGATCGTCCAGCATCTGAATTGTTTGAAATCATGTCTCGTCTGACTTCTCGTTTTGAATGGGGTCTCTCCGTAGATATCAATCGACCCAACTTAGAACATCGTATTTTGATTCTTAAAAAGAAACTGCATGCAGAAACTGCAGATCCAGACTTAATTCCGGATGAAATCCTTGAATACATTGCAAGCATTTTTGATAATAACGTAAGAGAGTTAGAAGGTGCATTAAAGCGTGTTTTGTTCTATTGCACTGCATTTGATTACAAATTTACAGTCTCAAATGCTCAGGAAGCTTTAAAAAATCTTGTAAATTCTAAAAATATATCCAATTTATCAATTGAGAAAAGCAACTACAACAATATTTTGGATATTGTAAGTTCTTACTATAATATATCTACCACTGATTTATTGTCTGGAAAAAGAAAAAAGCAATACGTTTTTCCAAGACAGGTATCAATGTATATATTAAAAGAACTTTATGACATGACTTATAAGAAAATTGGACAAATATTTAATGGTAGAGATCACTCCACTGTCATTTATAGTATTGAACAAATTTCAAATGACATCAAGTGCGATAAAACCAAAAAATCTGATATTGAAAAATTGTTGGTTAAATGTGGAAAGAATGCCTCATAAATTGGGTTATCCACAGTAAAATTAGTATACTTTAATCGCGAAAGATGGTATAATAGTAGTAGTAAAAGTATCGTTTTTGTCACCTTTTCAACACTACTAATAATAACAATAATAACAAAAAACTTTTAAGAATGAATTAAATAACAGGAGGTCGTCAAATGAATTTTTCAATTTTAACTGAAGTGCTTTTAAACAATTTACTGATTGCTCAAAAAGCTCTATCGACAAGAACACCCGCTCCTTATTTGCAAGGCATTAAATTAGAAGTTTACCCAAAAGAAATAGTGATGATTACGAGCAATTCAGATATTTCAATCAAACTCTCTATCAAAGACGAAAGTTTGGAAGTACAAACCACTGGGGAAATTTTGATTCCAGGAAAATTCTTTGTCGACATTGTTCGCAAGTTAGATTCTGAAAAAACAAAACTATCTACCATTGAAAACAATGTTTTGAGAATTGAAGCCGGAAACAGTGATGTAACTCTTAATTTATTGAATGTTGAGGATTATCCTGAACTTGATTTTGTCTTAAATGACAATCCAATCAAATTAGATTCCAAAGTGATGAAATCTATCATCAGACAAACAACATTTGCAACTTCAGCAATTGAAAATAGGCCAATTTTAACTGGAGTAAACATCCGAGTTGAAGGTGAAAAATTAGTTGCTATATCCACAGACTCTTTTAGATTAAGTCAAAAAGTGATTGATATTCCTAAAAACTTCGAAAATATGAATGTCGTCATTCCTGGAAGAAGTTTGGATGAATTGTTTAAAATACTTGAAATGAATTTAGATGAAATTCTAATCCATCTAGATCATAAATCAATTTTATTTGAGTATGGAAATGTTTTGTTCCAATCGAGACTTCTTGATGGTAATTTTCCTGAAACTTCAAGATTGATTCCTGTTGAATTTCCAATCATAATCAAATTCAATAAACATGATCTATTTGAAGCAATTGACAGAGCGTCTTTATTGTCTCAAAAAGACGGATCTACGAGTATTGTAAAACTTCAACTTAGAAGTGATTCACAAGTTGAAATTACATCAAATTCTCCTGAAATAGGAAAAGTTATCGAAGAAATTTTTCCAATTGAAAAAGCTGTTGGAATTCCAATCAAGATTGCTTTTAGCTCCAAATATTTCATGGATGCTTTAAAAACATTTAATTCAGACGATGTTTATGTTAAATTCACTGGAGAAATTAGACCTTTTGTCATTGAAGGCGATGAAGATCCAGGACTGATTCAATTGATTTTGCCTGTACGTACTGAATAAAAAAACATTAAAAACGGAGAATTTAATCTCCGTTTTTCTTTTGTTGGTTTATTGCATTTTTGCTTGATAAATGATATTATCATAGCGGCTTTTAAAGGGGGATTTTCTCATGAAAAAGAAATTTGATGTCGTTATTGTTGGTGCCGGCCCAGCGGGAATTATGTGTGCTTACGAATTGTCTATCAAAAAACCTGAAATTAAAGTGCTTTTAGTAGACAAAGGAAATGATATTTATCATCGAAGATGTCCTATTTTGGAAAAAAAAATAATTAAATGTCCCGTTCAAAAGAACGGGTTTATCGGTTGTTTACCCCACTGTTCTATCACTAATGGATTTGGGGGAGCGGGTGCGTATTCTGATGGTAAATTCAATATCACGAGTGAATATGGCGGATGGATGGATGAATACCTAGATGCAGATACGCTAGAGGAATTGATTCATTATGTTGATTCTATCAATCTAGAATTTGGAGCCCCAATAGAAATAACGGACCCCACAACTGATAAGGTCAAGGAAATTGAAAGAAAAGGTTTGGCTGTTGGATTGAAGTTGCTTAGAGGGCAAGTCAGACATTTAGGAACCGAAGTGAATCTTCAAATATTAAAAAATATATTTGAGTTTTTAAATACTAAAATTACAATGATTTATAAAACTGAAGTTACAGACCTTTTTGTTCAAAACGGAAAAGTAGAAGGAGTTTTATTAGAAAATGGAGACGAAATAGAATCTCCAATCGTTGTTGTTACTCCTGGTAGAGATGGTTCCGCTTGGTTGTCAAGTATTTGTAATACGCATAATATACCAACAACCGCAAATCATGTTGATATCGGAGTACGTGTAGAAACAAACAATGAAATCATGGAAGAAATCAATGAAAATCTCTATGAAGGTAAGTTTATTTTCAGAACGAGTTCTGGATCACAAGTCAGAACTTTTTGTTCCAACCCATCCGGACATGTTGTTATTGAAAATCACAGTGGAACTATTTTAGCGAACGGACACGCATATGCCGATTCCAAATTAGGATCAAAAAACACTAATTTTGCACTGCTTGTCAGTCATAATTTTACAGAACCTTTCAACCAACCGAACGAGTTCGCTCACAGTGTTTCCAGACTCGCAAACATGTTAAGTAATGGAGCTGTCATTGTTCAAAGGTATGGAGATTTAAAAAAAGGAAGAAGATCAACCGAAAAGAGAATTAAAGAAGGATTTGTTTCTCCAACCCTGAAAGAAGCTGTCCCAGGAGATTTGGGATTGGTTCTTCCTTATAAAACAATGAAATCGATTATGGAAATGATTGAAGCTTTGGATCATGTCAGTCCAGGAGTTGCTTCTGAACATACTCTCTTATATGGAGTGGAATCAAAATTTTATTCAGCAAGGCCGGAAGTAAATGATCAATTCGAATCCAAAATAAATGGTTTATACTTTGGCGGAGACGGAGCTGGAATTACCAGAGGCTTGGCTCAGGCAGGCGCAAATGGAGTTTGGATTGCCAGAGACATCGTATTCAACAAAATTAGAGGTTAAAATATGATATTACTCAAGAATGGAACCATTTTTGATGGTTCTATTAATAAAGAATATATTGGTAGTGTCTTGATTGAAAAAGACAAAATCAAAAAAATATACAAACAAACTGAATCCTGTCCAATCAGCGAAGAAATTAAAGTCATTGATTGTTTAGGAAAAATGATTACTCCAGGTTTTATTGACGCTCATTCACACAATGACTTCTTTGCGTTAAAAAAAGACAATTTGTTTTATTATGAACCATTCGTAAAACAAGGCGTTTCGACAATGGTCACCGGAAATTGTGGTTTTTCAGCTGCGGGATATTCGAGTGATTCACCATATAATGATCAAATCGGAGGAGGGTTATTTTCAAATGATGGGAACGACTACAGTGACTTTGCCAAATGGGGTAAATTGGTCGATAAAAACCTCCCTGTCAATCTTTTATCTTTAGTAGGACACGGAACGTTGAGGATTGGTTTAAACGGTAAAACAAGCAATTCACTGTCCGAAGATCAGATGGTTCAAATGGAAGAAATACTTGAAAAGTCTCTCGAATCTGGTGCTGCAGGACTCTCTTTGGGATTGATGTATGAACCGGGGCAATTTGTTCCATTTGAAGAACTAGAACGACTAACCAAAATTGTAAAAAAACACAATAAAATTTTGACGGTTCATGCTAGAGCTTATTCTAAAGTATCAACTTCTTACAACCCGCCTATAGGAGGGAGAGCTCATAATTTGAGAGCTATGGACGAAGTTGTTAAATTAGTGAAAAATACCGGAGTAAAAACAGAATATTCTCATTTAATTTTTGTTGGTAAGAGTTCGTGGGGGACCGTGAAAGAATCTCTAAATATCCTTGAGCAAACTAAAACAGAAGGATTTGACATCGGATTTGATACTTATCCAATGGAGTTTGGAGCTTCCGTAATTACCGTTGTTCTTCCTACGTGGTATTTAAGCATGGAGAAATCTAAGAGATTTTCTTGGTTCATCAAACTTCGGTTAGCAATTGAAATCTTTATGGCAATCAAAGCACTCGGCTTTGGATTCAAAGATATACTGATTTCAAATACTTTTGGACAAATGAAAGAAATTGAGGGAAAAAGAATAGATGAAATCGCAAAATTATGGAAAAAAAGCAAATTAAAAACCTATCTTGAAATTATTGAAAAGACAGATGCAAGAGTGAACGTATTAATGTATCAATATCAAAACAAAGAAATCATCGAAACATTAAGAACACATCCTCAATCCCTATATATGAGTGATGCCTGGATGGAAAAAGAGGCATCGGTTCAAAACTTTGCTTGTTATTATGCTTTCGTTAAATTTCTTTTGCTTGCGAAAAATAACAATACATCCATAAGTGAAGCCATCCATAAAATGACCAAAGCAACTGCTGATCGTTTTCAAATTTCGAAACGCGGATTTATTGCAGAAGGATACTTTGCAGACATCAACGTCATTGACCCAAACCATCTCTCATATGAGGAAAATCAGTGTATAAATCCGCAAGGAATAGACTATGTTATAATCAACGGAAAAATAGTTATTGAAAAGAATCAAATCAATAAGAATGATATCTTTCATAGTGGAAGATTTATTAGTATATAAAAAGACTAAATGTAACTTAGTCTTTTTTCTTTCATCATATCCAGTCTTCTCATTCGAATTTCTCTATGTTATAATTAGTATGTTTGAAAGGGGTTGTAATCTTGGACCATACAATCGTTGTTGTCGGAACCCAATGGGGTGACGAAGGAAAAGGAAAAATCACAGATTACCTAGCTATGAAAGCCGATATGGTCATTCGAAGCCAGGGTGGAAACAATGCTGGTCATACCATCCATTTCAATCATCAAAAGTTTGCACTTCATTTGATTCCTTCTGGCGTTTTTAACTCGGGAATTAAAAACGTAATGGCAAACGGAATGGTTATCAACCCACGAGCACTTATGGAAGAATTTGAGATGCTCAGAAGCAAAGGTGTCACTTCTTATCAACTCTATATTTCTGATCGTGCTCAAGTCATCATGCCATATCATTTAGAAATGGATGAATTATTTGAATCTTTAAAAGGTGAAGAATCCATTGGAACAACAAAAAAAGGAATCGGACCAGCTTATTCTGATAAAGCAAACAGATTTGGTATCAGAATCGGAGATTTATTAAAACCCGAAAGACTTAAGAAAGCAATCGAAACTGCGCTTGCGTTTGTTAATCCAGTGATGAAAGCTTTTAATAGAAACGCTTTTGACGGAAATGAAATTCTAACAGAATACATCGAGTATGGGAACAAATTAAAACCATATATAACAGATACTTCTTTGCTAATACAAGATGCCTTGGACTACCACCAAAAAATCCTTTTTGAAGGTGCACAAGGAACTATGCTTTGCATTGAACATGGAACATATCCATTTGTTACAAGTAGTTCGCCAACTGCAGCTTCCGTTCCGCTGTCATGTGGGGTTTCTCCACAATCAATCAATGAAGTAGTTGGCGTGACAAAAGCCTATACGACTAGAGTTGGAGAAGGTGCATTTCCAACAGAATTCGAAAATGAAATTTCCAAAAAAATTAGAGAAATTGGCCACGAGTATGGAACGACAACTCAAAGACCAAGACGAATTGGGTGGCTGGATACGGTCATTTTAAGACATGCTAGAAGGATTAATGGTATTACTGGGCTCAGTATCATGCTTCTCGATGTATTATCTGGGTTAGATGAAGTTAGAATATGTACAAGCTATGAACTTGATGGTAAAATGATTCATCACGTTCCAGGGAACTATGATGACTTTTTGAAATGTATTCCAATCTACAATACATATCCAGGGTGGAGCGAGGACATCAGTAACGTTCACAGTTTTGATGAGCTTCCTAAAAATTGTCAAAATTATCTTTATGCAATAGAAGAATTTACAGGAATCAAAGTAACGATTTTTTCAGTCGGTCCTGACAGAGATCAAACTGTTACTTTAAAAAAATACTTTGAATAATATTTGAAAGAGAGTGTGAAAATGCATAACAACATCGTTGGAAAACACGCAGAGTACAAAAAGTTAGAGTCAAACATTCTTCAAATTTCACAAGAAGCAAAAGCGTTAAAAAAACAGTATGAAGACGTCATTGACGCTACCGTGGGAATGCTTCACCATGAAGACGGAAATGTTTTCAAGTTTCATAGCGTCGAATACATGCTCCATAATTTGAGCGATCCGGAGATTTATCATTATGCACCGGTTCGAGGAACAAAAGCTTTTAGCGAAGGCGTTTTTAATTGGGTTTTCGGACCATACGCAGAAAAAATGAGGAAAGAATTCCATTACAGTGTGATTCCAACAACTGGAGGAAGCGGAGCCATCAGTAACACGTTCTACAATTTCAATGATTTTGGGCAAAAAGTATTATTGCCGAATCATTATTGGACACCTTATGAGAATTTTGCCTTTGAAGCGAATATACAATTAAAAACCTTTTTAATGTATGACGAATTACTGCATTTCAATAGAATAGATTTCAAAGAAAAAGCCTTGGAACTGTCAAGTACCCAAAACAGACTTTGCCTTTTGTTAAATGACCCTTGCAACAACCCCACTGGGTTATGCATGACGAGAGAAGACTGGGATTTTGTAGTTGAGGTCATCAATGGAGTTGCCGAAAAAGATATTCCAGTTATCTTGATTCAGGATATAGCATACATCGATTATCAGATGAAGCCTACAGAAGAATCAAGGGACAACTTTCAAACCTATTACAACTTAAATCCAAACATTCTGACCGTAGTTGTATTTTCTGGATCTAAAACCTTTTCGTTATATGGGTTCAGAATCGGGGCTCAGATTGGAATGTCTAAAAATAAAGAGATTGTAGATCATTTCACAAGAGTGGGAGACTATTCAGTTAGAGGAAGATTTTCTAGCGTGAGTCAACCTGCGATGAGTATCATTGGAAAAATCTTTAATGAACCCGAGCATAGAGCTGATTTTATCAAAGAACTCCAAATTTCTCAGTCGATATTAAAGAAAAGAGCCATTCTATTTTTAGAAGAAGCAGAAAAGCAAAAATTGGAAATTTTGCCATACTGCGGAGGATTTTTCATCAGTATGATAACTGAAAACAAAAATATTTTCCGCGACTTGGTTGGCGAACATGTATTTGTGATTCCTATGGGGAATTTGATTCGAATTGCAATCAGTTCATTGAAACTTCAAGAAATTCCTCGACTTGTAACCATATTAAAAAGACATTTATAAGTACATACTTCAAAAAAAAGCACTCTTTCGAGAGTGCTTTTATCTTTATTTTGATAAAAATTCTACAAATGATTTCACCATCACACCGGTCGCTTGATTGTTGTTTTCTGAAGTGCCTGCGATGTCTAGATGAATCCATTTGCTACCGGGTTCGACAAATTCTTCAAGAAAGGCCGCTGCCGTACTTGCTCCAGCATATTTATCACCCTTATTTTTGATGTCTGCTACGCTGCTTTTAATTTCCTTGTGGAACGCCTTCGAAAGAGGAAGCTCCCAAATAGGCTCATCGGTAATGATTGTCGCCTTTTTGAAGGATTCAAGGAATGGTCTGGAATTGGTAAAGGCACCAGTAAATTCTTTTCCAATTGACGCGATTACAGCGCCTGTTAAAGTAGCGACGTCAATCAATTTTTTTGCCCCTTCTTTTTGGGCGAACCAGAGTGCATCGGCCAAAGTTAATCTTCCTTCTGCATCTGTTGAAATGATTTCAACTGTAATCCCCTTTGCACTTGTGAGAATATCGTCAGGAACGATTGCATTATCACCGATTCTGTTATCTGTCGCAGCGACAATTACCATGACATTGACTTTCATCTCAAGTTTTGCGATGACACCTATTGCGGCTATGACAGCTGCCGCTCCGGCCATGTCACCTTTCATTCCTGGCATCGAGTTTGATGGTTTGAGAGAGTATCCACCAGAATCATACATGACACCCTTGCCAATTAATGCAACGGGGTCATCAAACGAATCTTTTCCTTGATATTTTATGTAGATTAATTTTGGTTCATCCGTGCTACCTTTGTTAACACCCAAGAACAACCCCATATTCATTTCTTCAATTTGAGGTTTATTGTAGATTTTGACACACACGCCTTTTACTTCACTTAGCTTCATTGCTTCATTTGCTAGTTTCTCAGCATTTAGATAATTGTAAGGAGTATTGATAAGATCTTTTGCGTAATTAATCCCTTTTGAGATATAGTATGTCTTTTTTATGACGTCTTCGACCTCTAGATCTCCATATAAATAGAATACATTCTTCTTTTCTTCTTTTTTGGCTTTATAGCGATCGAAGAAATAGTTTTCGGTGATTAGTATTTCGATTAAATCGGAAATCGTTTCGTCAGTGTTTTGAGTTTTAAAACTGTCAAGAAGAACACATGCGTCTTCTTTTATATTTGCTATCTTTTTGAATACTTCTTTTCTTTTATCTCTGCTTTTTAGTTTTTTATGGTTAATAATCATGATTTTTTTTGCTTTGATTTTTTCAAAAGGGACAAAAATTAGGACATCTTCGTCAAATTTCGTTTCAAGTAGTCCGTCTAAGGCTTGATTTAATGTTTTTACAATTTCCTCTTCAAGATTATTTGTTGTGACAATCATCTTAGATTCAGTTTTAATGTTTAGCCTTTTTTGTTCAATAATGTCAATCATAAAAAAAACCTCCGGATATATTTCTTTTGAGTTTATTATAGCATATATTATGACTAATAAAAAGAAAAAAACAATGTGGAATCACATTGTTTTTAGTATTCTAAAGTACGATCTACCGCTAAAGCAACTCTTTTGCATTTTTCAACCAAATCCTTAAAACGTTCTGGTTTTAAAGACTGTTGACCATCACTAAGTGCTTTTTCAGGCTCTGGATGAACTTCGATAATTAAACCATCAGCACCTGCAGCGATTGCAGCTTTTGAAAGCGATTCGATGTATTCCCATCTTCCAGCCGCGTGGGAGGGATCAATGATAATTGGCAAGTGAGTAAGTTTTTTTACAACGGCAATGGAACTGATGTCAAGCGTGTTTCGAGTAGAAGTTTCAAATGTTCTAATTCCTCTTTCGCACAATATGACATTTGGATTTCCTCCAGCCATGATGTATTCAGCAGACATTAACCACTCTTCGATTGTATTTGCAAGTCCGCGTTTCAGTAAAACCGGTTTGGTTGTTTTTCCGAGTTCTTTCAGCAATGAAAAATTCTGCATATTCCTAGCTCCGACTTGGATAATATCAACCGAATCTAAAAATAAAGGAATATCTTCAATGTTCATCACTTCGCTAATCACAGGAATATTGTATTTTTCTTTCATTTGTTTTAATAGTTCGAGTCCTGGTACACCCATTCCTTGGAAGGAGTATGGACTTGTTCTTGGTTTATAGGCACCAGCTCTTAAAACGGATGCACCAGCGCTTTTTACAAGCGGAGTGATTGTATCCATCTGCTCAAAACTTTCAACAGCACAGGGGCCGCCCATAATGACAATGTTTTTTCCTCCGATTAATATACCATTCACATTAACGACAGTATCGGTTGGTTGAAATTTGCGATTGACTTTCTTAAACGGTTCTTGGACGCGTAAAACGCTGTCCACAAAATCAAACGCATAAAAACTTTGAGGGTCTAATTTAGTGGTGTCTCCAACGACACCAAAAATAGTAATGGTGGATCCGATACTTTCATGGATTCCAAATCCTTGATTTTCTAGCAATGAACGAAGTTGCTCTATTTGCTGAACCTTGGTACCTTCTTTAAATTTAATAATCATAATGAGGATGATTCCTTCCTGAGAATTTCTATTGCTTCAATATATCCTTTAAATCCCTTTCCGGATATTTGAGCAACACATGCATCTTTTATCACGGATATTTTTCTGAACGGTTCTCTATTTAGAATATCTGATATGTGGACCTCAACCGCTTTATACTGACAAGACTTAATCGCGTCATAAATTGCATACGAGTAATGTGTGAACGCTCCGGGATTGATTACCAAATATGGAAAATCGAGAAAATGCTTTTGAAGAAAATCGATTATTTCACCTTCGTGATTTGATTGAAATAGAAGAAGATTAATATCGTTTTTTTTAGAGTATTCTTTCATCAATAAAACTAAATCTTCATATGAAGAAGAACCGTATATTTCAGGTTCTCTTTTTCCAAGCATATTTAAATTTGGACCATTAACAACTAAAATATTCATTTAATTTTTCCTCGATTTCTTTGGAATGAATTGAGGTTTCTTTTTCAATCTTGATGATGATATCCGCATACTTATTATAGTATGGAAGTCTTCTTTTTGCGAGAGATAAGACATCTGAAGCGTTTTTTATCAAAGGACGATTTCGAATAGTAAGTGACGCTATTATTTCAGGGTCTTTATCCAAAAAAACAACAACGCCATTTTGTTTTAATTTCATCATCAGTTGGGAATTTTCAACCATCCCTCCACCTGTGGAAATCGCCAAATCCAGAGATTTATATATTGAATCTACTAAATCTGATTCCATTTTTCGAAAGGCAGATTCTCCTTGAGTCTCAAAGATGTCAGATACTTTTTTTTGAGTCATATATTCAATTGATTCGTCTGTGTCAATTACTTCTTTTCCATATAAAGAAGATAGAATGACGGCATATTTAGATTTTCCGCTTAACGGCAGACCAATCAGTACGATGTTGGATGTTTTTTCTTTCATTTGAGAATATATTTTTTGCTTGGTTTCCGAATCAATTTTAATATTGAAAAATAGTTCGTGAGCAGATATTGCTTGCATAACCAACATGTAAAGTCCGTTATATGCCGCAATTCCTTTTTCTTTTGCGGACAATAATAGATAAGTATTTCCTGGATTGTAAATCAAATCTATTACAACGGAACAGTTTGGAAAATCATCTATCGAAATGAGTGGATTTTCCTCGTTGTTTGGATACATTCCTACAGGAGTTGTATTAACGATTATATCATAATCCAACACAGTGTCAATTGATTTGAAAGGAATCTCGTCGTCCCTTTCCGGATGTCTGCAGACCTTTGTCACTTTGGAGGCAAATAGATCTTCGAATAAGACTTTGCACGCTTTTGCTGCTCCGCCATTCCCGAGAATTAGAATTTTCTTAGAGGCAATTTTGATTTGATAGTGACTCAACATTTCACGCAAACCAATATAGTCAGTATTATATCCGATTAACTTTCCGTCTCGATTGACGATAGTATTGACTGATCCAATCTTATTTGCTAATTCATCCACATTGTCCAGATAAGAAATTACTTTCTCTTTATATGGTATCGTCACGTTAATCCCTTGAATTTTCGATGAAGAAAAAAAGGAATCCAAATCGTTTGTTTCAATCAGTTGATATTGTTTGTTCCCAAGCAAGGCATGAATTTCTTTTGAATAACTGTGTTTTAGTTTTTTTCCCAGCAAGCCGTACATATTATTAATTCCGACCTTTTAGTCCGTTTGAATACATTATGTCCAATATGCCAAAATAAAGAGCTGCGTTGATTACATGTACAACTCTGTTGACGATTGCAGGGTCATGGCGCCCTTTAATTTCCAATAGGGTATCTTTTCCAGTTGAAAGATCAATTGTCGACTGTGGCATCCCTATGGATGGTGTGGGTTTCACTGCGACCCGAACAATAATAGGCATTCCTGTAGAAAGCCCTCCAAGAATACCTCCATTATGATTGGATTTTGTTTCAACATGACCGTTTATGTATTGGTATGAGTCATTTGCCTCGCTGCCGGTTAAAGAGGATATTTTAAATCCATCTCCAAATTCAACTCCTTTGATGGAGGGAATGCTAAAAAGCAGAGCAGAAAGTTGACTTTCTACGGACAAAAACATCGGTTCACCGATGCCCGCAGGAAGATGAATGATTGCAGACTCTACAATTCCACCAATTGAATTTTCTGATTCCTTTGCTTTTAGTATTTCTTCTTTCATCAACGGTTCCAAAGATTGATTAATGAGAGGGAAATCCTCTTTTTCAAGTTTTTGAATCAGAGAATCATCAACAAGTATGGGGTTGAAGGGTTCGTCCTCGATTTGATGAAGGCTTTTGATGTGAGAACCGACATAAATTCCTTTTTCGTTCAAAATTTGTTTTGCTAATGCGCCGACTAAAACGATGAGAGCAGTTAATCTGCCGGAAAACATTCCACCGCCACGAGGATCATTGAATCCTTCGTACTTAATGTGTGCTGGGTAATCCGCATGAGAAGGTCTTGGCGTATTTTTTAAAGATGAATAGTCGCTTGATATCGCGTTTTGATTCGAAATCAGAAATGTAAGAGGAGCTCCAGTCGTTTTTCCTTCATATACACCGGATATTACTTTGTATTCGTCCGCTTCGCTTCTCGAAGTGGAATAAATGCTCTTTGGTCTTCTTTTTGTCAAGGCATCTTTAATGCTTTGATGGTTGATTTCGATTCCCGAACCCAATCCGTCAATTGTGATGCCTAGAGCTTCACCATGAGATTCACCAAACAGAGTTATTTTTATATTTTGTCCAAAAGTATTCATTTTGACACCCCCTTTATAATTGAAACTGGGATTTTGTGATAACGCAAGATCCTATTTCCAAAACGTCAACGATATTTAAGAGCTCTTTTCGAGCTTTTTTATCCCGATTGACGTAATCTTTTAAATCGCTAATTTTAGCACTGTCTTCTGTTGGGAGACGATATTTTTTTAATACTTCGATTAATTCTTTTCTAACTTCTGGCTTAGACAAGACCATGACCATTCCGATAGAAATTGCTTCCCCGTGCAAATATTTGTCATATTCGTAATAAGATTCGATTGCATGACCGAAAGTGTGCCCAAAATTTAATGATTGCCTCAATCCATTGTCAAACTCGTCTTTTTCAACGAATTCCTTTTTGATTTCAAGAGAGCGGGAGATGAAATATTCTAAATGATCTTTAACGTCTTCAAATCTTATTTTCTCAAATAGAGATTTATCTGCAATCATTCCATATTTAATCATTTCAGCCATCCCGTTTGAAAAATGTCTTGGGGGCAAAGTGTCAAGAGTCTTTGGATCAATCAAGACCATGGTCGGGGGATAAAAACTTCCGATAACATTCTTACCTTTTGAACTGTTGATGGCAACCTTTCCACCCACACTTGAATCGATTTGAGAAAGAAGTGTTGTTGGAATTTGAATATAATCGATACCTCTTAGATATACCGAGGCAACAAATCCGGCAAGATCTCCTGTGACGCCTCCGCCTAATGCAATCAGTTTTGCGTCTTTTTTAATGTTTTGTTCAAGCATTAATTCAGTAATTCGAGAAAACTGTTCTAGAGATTTACTTTTTTCTCCTTCAGGAAAAAGTATCAATATGTGATTCGGGCACGCCTTTTGTACTTTTTCTATATATTTTGTTGGAATATGATTATCTGAAATAATGACATACTGAAAAGAAGGATTTAGATATTTTTCTAGATGATCCAATAGGTTATTTTCAATTTCAACATGATATACTCTGGTTTTTGATGTGATTTCCAACGATTTCAAATGAATCACTCCTCTATATATTCAATCTTAGCTCCTAATTTTTCCAAGTCCTTATAAAAATCTGGATAGGATTTATTTACCGCTTCGGCATTTGTGATGAGGACGTTTCGATTTGCCCGAGAAGCTGCAATTGCAATGCTCATCGCAATCCGATGATCCTGGAACGAATCAAAAACGCCGCCTTCAAAGGTGCTTCTTCCAATAATTTCCAAACTATCTTCATTCATGGTTACTTCAACACCGAGAGATTTTAATGTTTCATATGTAGATAAAAGGCGGTTAGATTCTTTCATTTTCAACCTTTGTGCATTGATGATTAATGTTTTTCCTTCGCTAATGCCGGCTAAAATACCAAGGATTGGTGCAATATCTGGGCACTGGCTAACATCGAGTACCGCCCCTATCGTGTTGGCTTTACGGATGATGATTCCATTTTCCTTTAGTTCGATTTTGCCACCCATTTTTTGGAGATATTCGAGAATCAGACGATCAGGTTGGTGCGATTCAAAGGGGATTCTTCTGCAAAAGACATCTCCGCTAATTGTCCCAAGAACTCCAAAAAAAGCCAATTGGGAGTAATCTCCTTCAATTGTCACATTGCATGATTTGTACGATTGATTTCCTTTGATGATGTATTCATTTCCAATTTCTTCAACCATAACATGAAATTGTTTTAGTGTATCCATAGTCATATCGACATATTGTTTTGATTCATATTTTCCAGTTATCACGATTTTTGAATCACCTTTGACCATGGGAAGGGCAAACAAGAGTCCGGATATGAATTGAGAGGATATGTTTCCTGGAATTTCATAGACGCCAGAAGTCAAAGCTCCTGACACAATGATGGAGTCCTCGTTTTTTTGGTAAATGAGGTTCAGTTTTTCAAATAATTCTTCGTAGATGTTCATGGGGCGTTTAAATAGACTCCGTTTTCCGGTGAAAACAACTTTATCTCTGCTTAAGGAAAAAATAGGAATAAGAAATCTTAATGTTGACCCAGATTCATTGCATTCTACGAAGTTATCATCACTAAGAGAGATTCGTTGTACTCCAATCACGGTCAAGTGGTGTGTGTTTTTAACAAACTTAACACCCAGTTTTTCCATCGCGCCGATGGTTGCAAGAATATCTTCGCTGTAAACGATATTAGAAATGACGCTTTTCCCTTTGGAAAGAGAAGCGGCGATGATAGCACGATGCGATTGGCTTTTTGACGGAGGAATGTTGACAGAACCTTTTAATTCTGTGGGGTGAATCATCACATTCACAAGAAATCATCTCCTTCAATTTTCATTCTTTTTTGTTTTGCGTCTTTCATCAAAGCTTTCAATTTTTCAATGTCGTTGTTTTCAATCGCAAGTTTGTACTCGTCCAAAGCGTTTTCGACTCTTTCAATTTTTTCGAGTAGATACGTTTTGTTCTCTAAAAACAATTCGCTCCACAACGGCTCATTTATCATTGAAATTCTTGTTAAGTCACGATATGAATCACCAATAAATTTTTTAGTATCTAGATTTGTGTTTTCTGAATTTACCAACGCCAAAGATAATACGTGGGTCAGTTGGGAAGTATATGAAATAATGTCGTCATGTTGTTCTTTTGATAAATGGCTGATATTCTTAAATTTCATTTCATGTGCTAAGGCTTCTGCCAATGAAATGGATTCTAATTTGTTAATTTCAGTTGGAACGATGACGTAATTCGCGTTTTGAAAAATGGATTTTGTAGAATATTGAACTCCAACCTTTTCTCTTCCGGCAATCGGGTGTGTAAATACAAGATCGATTTTATCGATTAATTTTGGAACAATGGCGTTAATAATCTGTGTTTTTACCCCTGATATTTCAATAAGAACAGTGCCAGATTCCATTTTTTCTTGGTTTTCTTCAATAAACCGTTGAAGAGCTTGAGGGTATAGGCACAAATAGATTACTTTCGTTCCTCGGAAAAAAGCATCAAGATTTTGAGTTCCTTCTTGAATGATTTTTTCTTCAGTCGCATATGCAATTGCATCTTTGTCAATATCATATGCAGTGATGAAATGATTTTGATTTAAAGATTTGGCGATGGATCCGCCCATCAAACCTAGACCGACTATACCTATTTTCACAAATAATACCTCATCTTTATTTTAATATATTGTATCATAAAACGCGAGGTTTCAACCTAAAATCCGAAAAATCTCTTTTTACGCTGTTTTTAGAAATTGATTCTAAAGAATCACCAAATATGTTATAATTACGAAGAGAACAAGCGCAACCAATCCGATGTTATCATTGCGATTCGCTTGCAACAGTTTACTTTGTAATAATTCGATTTAACACATCGATCGACGAAAGGACGGAATCTCATGGCATTGATTATAGACGGAACCCAACTATCAAAAAAAGTGAAAGAGCAAGTGCGGCTAGAAACCGAAAAATTGGTATTAAAATACAACAAAACACCACATTTGGTGGTGATTTTGGTTGGGCACAATCCAGCAAGTGAATCTTATGTCAGGGGAAAAGAAAAAGCTTGTCAAAAAACCGGTATTTTAAGCACAGTGATTCGAAAAGATGAATCTGTGACCAATCAAGAAATGTTTGACTTGGTTCGCGAGTTGAATCATGATGAGAGTGTTCACGGAATTTTGCTTCAATTGCCAATACCGGCTCATTTGGACAGCGATTTAATTATAGCCTCAATTTCACCAAAGAAAGACGTTGATGGATTTACACCTGAAAATGTGGCAAAACTTGCCAATGGAAACCCCGAACTCGTTCCATGCACACCAAAAGGCATTATGAAGATGCTTGAAGAATATCAAATCGATATTTCGGGAAAGCAGTGTACTGTTATCGGCCGAAGCCAAATTGTAGGAAAACCTATTGCGAGTCTTTTGCTCAAAGCAAACGGAACCGTCACTATTTGTCACTCGAAAACTAAAAATTTAAATGAAGTCGCATCAATGGCTGATATTTTGGTTGTTGCCATTGGTCGCCCGAATATGGTTGATGATACCTTTGTCAAAGAAGGAGCTACAGTCATCGATGTTGGAATCTCAAAAGTCAATGATGTTTTATGTGGCGATGTTGACTTCGAAAAAGCGTCAAAAAAAGCAGGGTTCATTACCCCTGTTCCAGGAGGAGTAGGACCAATGACGATTGCTTGTCTACTGGAAAATACCTTAATATGCTTTAAGAAATCAGTTGGAGAGACAAAATGATAGATCGATATTCAAGAGACAAAATGAAATCCATATGGACTGACCGCAACAAATTCGATTGTTATTTAAAAATCGAACTTTTGAATGCGGAATCACTTCACGAAAAAGGATTGATTTCAACTCAAGAAATCGAAAAACTTCGATCCAATTCGACATACAAACTCGATGAAATTGAAGAATTAGAAGCACAGTTAAGACATGATGTCATCGCTTTTACAAGAGCAGTGTCACAACATCTTGGAGAAGAAAAAAGATGGATTCATTATGGGTTGACCTCGACTGACCTTGTCGATACCACCAATGGAATCCGGTTGAAACAAGCAAACGAAATCATCGCTCAAGACATTGATCGATTCATGAATATCCTAAAAGAAAAAGCGCATCTATATCAAAACACATTTTGTATTGGAAGAACGCATGGAATCCATGCGGATATTACAGTTTTTGGTTTGAAATGGGCACTTTGGTATGACGAAATGAAACGCAACCTTCATCGCTTCAATGAAGTTCGAAGTGAAGTTGAAGTTGGAAAGATAAGTGGAGCAGTAGGGAACTATGCTTTTACTAATCCTGAAATTGAAGAATATATCTGTTCAAAGTTAGGTCTTTCCAAACCAAATATTTCAACACAAACTTTACAGCGAGATCGATATGCTCATTATATGGCTGTTTTAGGAATTCTTGGTTCTACTTTAGACAAAATTGCAACTGAAATTAGACACCTTCAAAGAACAGAAGTTGGGGAAGTTCAAGAAGCGTTCTCCAAATCTCAAAAAGGGTCTTCAGCGATGCCACACAAAAAGAACCCCATTTCAAGTGAAAACATTTCAGGACTTTCCAGAGTGTTGAGGGGATATGTTGTTCCAGCAATGGAGGACATCACGTTATGGCACGAAAGAGACATCTCTCATTCCTCTGTTGAGCGGATTATCTTGCCGGATGCTACATGCCTCATCGACTACATGTTAACAAGGTATACAACAGTTCTTGAAACTTTGATTGTGAATGAAGAAAAAATGAAAGAGAATATCTTTTTGACTCATGGCGTGATCTTTGCTCAAAGAGTATTAACGACTTTGATTGACAAAGGAATGTCAAGAGAAGAGGCGTATGATTTAATTCAACCACTTACTCAAAAGGCATTTGACGAAAAAAAATCATTTGAAGATATTTTGAAGAATGATTTATCCATTAGTTCCATTTTGACTGAAGACGAGATTAAACAACAATTCACCCTTGATTTTTACAGAAAAAAGGTGGATTATATTTATAAACAAGTTTTTTAACATTTTATAAGGAGGGATAACGATGAATTTAATCAAAAAAATTGCAATCGTTGTATTTTTTGGTTTTGGTTTAATCTTTTCAACCGTTGTCCTTGCTGATGATGCGATTAAAACGGAATTGATTACCGCGAGAGCTGAGATTGATCAAGCAATCACTGATCAAGGAAGCGACTTATATGAGACGGATTCCTATACAGCGTTTTCAGATGGGCTATCCGCTTTGGGCGGTCTTACCGCAGTAGATGACATGATAGCCGATCCTTTTGTGGTGCAAGGCGTTGTTGATCAAATGGTTCTAGACCTCAATTCTTTGCTTGATGGGCTAGTAACTGCTTTCACATACAATACAATTTTTGTTCAACATTTTCAAGAAACAAATCGAGATACAACACCATACACGCTTCGATCAATTGCACTCTATGATGCGGAACTCAATAGAATTAAAGACATCATTGATGAACCAACTAGCGGAGAGGTGTTAATTCAATCACTTAGCGCAGATATTACGGCAGCAAGTTCATTGCTTGTTTTACTTGGAGATAAGACAGACTTACAGGTTAAATATAATCAGGCAGAAGCCATTTATCTAGATGGTAGCAATTATATACCATCAACCTATTCTGCGTTTCAAATTGCATATTCCGCAATTGATACTACTTTGATTACAGACATCGGATTTACAAAACTTGAAGTTATCAACAATTCTGATGCTTCACTTCCTGAAGTCACTGCCGCTTTGAACGAAATTGAATCCGCACTTTCCATTCTGGTTTTAAAACCAGACAAAACCGCTTTGACTCAAGCTTATAATGACGCTGTCGCACTAGACAAAACCGTTTATACTCTTGATTCAAGAACGTTATTTAATGCTGGACTCGTTCCTATCAACCAAATTATTCTAAATGTTGAGGCGCTTGAAGTTGATGTGAATCAAGCAACTACTGATTTATCGAACCTCTACGGCGTTTTAGTTCTTAAAGGAGATTATTCTTCTTTACAAACTTCGATTGATAATTTAGATGACTTTGATTTTGAATTGTATACACCCGCATCTGTGACGTTATTTAACCTTGAAGTTTCACGTATTTCTTTAATAATGGTAGACGAAAATTCTACAGTTGAAATCATAGATACTTTGACCCAGGATTTTTCCGACGCTTTTGATATATTGGTTCAACGTGCCGATAAAACAGATTTGGTTTTATATAATAATCAAGCAATTTTAGCTTATTATGAAGAAAAAAGCCTATATACGGCATCTAGTTATGCGCTTTTCAAAACCGCAGTGATCAATTATGGAACGTACCTTTATGTCAATCAAGTCATTGCAGATCCCGACGCCTTACAGGCGGATGTCGATACGCTTTCAACAAAAGTAATGGATGCCTTGGTTTTATTAGATCCATTGATTGACAATTCCTTGCTGCTTACTATTTATGAAAATGTTGGAGCCATCATTCCAAGTTTCTATACCCCCCAATCATTAGAAACATTTAATATTGAGTATTCTCGTATTCATTCAATCATAACCGGAAAAGAACTTTCTCAATCAGTATACGATCAGATTTTGATTGACCTTGAGAACATTCAAAGTATTCTTGTTTTGAGGGCAGATTCAACTGAACTTGTAACGCTTTATAATTCTCTCCTGAATAAAAACGAGGAATTGTACTCTGTTTCATCCTACGCTTATTTTACGGAAGTCATGAATCAATCCTTAGCGATAATGGATGACTTGAATGCTTCTCAGGCTGAAGTCGATTCTGCAGTCACTCTATTACAACACTCAGCATCTTTACTTCGAGCCAAACTTGGTGTTATTTCAATTAAGGCAAACTCTTATGTTACAGATATCAACGCAAGCATTACGTTAGGCAACGCAACCATCGTATCGTTTGTTTCTTCTGACGAAAGCATTTTGACAGTCGATAGTAATGGTAAAGTCAGAGGGATAGCTTTTGGCGAAGCAAGCGTTACTGTAACGTTGTCAAACGGGGTTGTTGAAACTTTGAATTTTCTTGTAAAAGCAAATGTAAAGACAGTTACTCTCATCTTGGCGATATCTCTTCCAGTATTGTCTGTCTCGGTCGGAGTTGGAATGTTATTTATAAAGAAAGAACACTGGGCTGTATTTAAAAAATTGATGTTTTGGAAGAAAAGGACATAAGATGAAACAAATCGATAAAATCAATGAAGCTGTTGCTTTTCTAAATAATAAAGTTCCGAAATCCATCGATTTTTTGATTATATTGGGATCGGGGCTTGGAGATTTTGCAGAGCAACTTCATCAATCAACAACGATTTCATACAAGGATATTCCTTACTTTCCGTTAAAACAAGTAGAAGGGCATAGTGGAGATTTGGTCGTTGGAACACTGTATCACAAAACAGTTGCGGTTATGAAGGGAAGGCCTCACTACTATCAAGGGTTTTCAGACGAAGAAATGAGATTTCCAATTCATCTTTTTGCAAAGATGGGTATAAAGAACCTTATTGTAACCAATGCCTGCGGCGGAATGAATGAAGATTTCGCTCCGGGAGATATCATGCTGATTGAAGATCACATCAACATGATGGGAAGAAATCCGTTGACCGGAGACAACCAAGATGAGATTGGACCGCGATTTGTGGATATGAGTGAGCCATATGATTATAAGTGGATTCGTTTGGTAACAAAAATAGCTGAGAGTGAAACCATAAAAGTTCAAAAAGGAATCTATGTAGGATACTCTGGCCCAAATTATGAGACTAAAAGTGAGATATTGGCATATCGAAACATGGGTGGTGACGCAATCGGAATGTCTACCGTACCAGAAGTCATTGTCGCAAAGCACTCAGGGATGAAAGTCCTTGGAATTTCTTGCATTACCAACATGTCAACGGGCATAAGCAAAAATCCGTTATCACATGAAGAAGTATTAATCGTTTCCAAAATGGCATTATCGAAAATTTCAAGGCTATTGTTAAAATTCATTGAATCCGTGAATTAATATTGATATTCAATGCGGATGACTATATAATTAATTTGAGGTGATTTACATGTCAGAAAAAAAATATCTATATCGCGATACTCAGAATCAAAAAATATTCGGCGTTGCCAAAGGGTTGGCAGATTATTTTGACTTAGACGTTGTTTTGGTTCGGGTTATTTGGTTAATTTTGTTTCTTTGCGCAGGAACAGGCCTTCTCGCTTACTTGATTATGGCTATCGTTGTTGAACCGAAAGAACAAGTAATGGCTAGGGTTCATCAAGAGGAAGTTAAAAAAGCCGAAAAGAGCGACGACCCATTTGCTAAATTCGATAAATAAGACGTAAAAAGGAACTTCTCGAAGAAGTTCCTTTTTTCTTTCAGTATTTAATACAGTTTCTCCCAGAATTTTTGGCAAGATACATCAAGTCATCTGCTTTATGGATTAAGGAAGAAGGTGTATCACCAAGTTCAATTTGGGCCATTCCAAAGCTTGCTGTGATTGAGAATTTTTTGTTATTTACTTTGAATTCAAAAGCCTCAATTTGATCTTTGATTCTAGTTATCGTTTCAATCGCTTGTTTAACTGGGACATTAGAGAAAAAGAGTAAAAATTCTTCCCCGCCATATCTGGCTGACCAGCCATCCACGCTGAACTCACTTGATAATATTTCTGCCACTTTTTTTAGAACTTCATCTCCAACTTGGTGTCCATAAGTGTCATTCACTACTTTAAAATAATCAATATCCCCCATCACGACAAAAGATGGGTTTTTCTTATTGCCAACCTGAGAGATTTGGAAAGGGAGTTGTTCGTCTATGAATTTCCGGTTATAGATTTTTGTCAAACCGTCCTTGATTGTCAATTCATTGGTTTTCTCAATGATTTTTTTCATTTCGCTAATGGTTTCATTAACCATATCGATGCTATCGGTTGCGTCACTTAAAAGCTCCAACGCGACAGGAACGCCCGCTATAGTGGTGGGGATCGAAATTACAGTATACGATTTGTCAAGTTGATATTGAATCTTAAATGTGTTTTTATTTGTATTAATTGCGCGCATAGAAGTACAGTTTGCACAAGGAGCATCGTATCCCCAAAAACTGTAACAAGGCTCTTTTTGGATTTTCCATTCTTTATTTTCGTAGAAGAGAACTTCTTTTTTCATTGGATTGACAATGCGTGTAATTTCATATAGTTTTTCATGCCGGGTCAAATCTTCAACTAATTTTATGTATGATTTATCCATAATATATACAATCGATTTGTTCGATTGATCCTCCTTTATCTGAGTTATCCATATTATATACTGAAACTGCGATTATAAAAAGGATGATTCTGATATTTTCAAAGTTTACATACAATTTACGCTACCTTTACAGTTTCTTGATTTAATGAACAACTTTTTTTGTGTAGAATAAGGGCATCTTAAATAGGCAAGGAGAAATATATGAAAAAAATTACTTTAGTTTTTAGCATTCTGTTTACTTTATTTGCACTTGTAGGATGTGGAACAACGTCAGTCACAACCGCTACATCTCAAACTACAAACTCAACCGTAACCATTGATGATTCAAAAGAAATCACAGTGTATACGAGAGATACAACTTCCGGAACCAGAGAAGCTTTTTTTAAAGGAATCGACTTCGATGATGCGGCTGGAAATAATACGGTTCTAGTGGATGGATATGTTGAAGTTGATGGCAATGGTTCAATGATAACCAGTATATCAAATGACAAATATGGAATCGGATATATTAGTTTGGCTTCTTTGACGGACTCAGGACTTAATGGGCTAAACTTTGAAGGCGTCGTTGCTTCAAAAGAAAACGTTATAAACGGCACCTACGGATTACAAAGACCTTTTAATTATATTGTAAGATCAGACTGGACAGGAATGGAAACTGAAAGGCAAATCTCGGAAGCTTTTATTGCTTACATGTCAACCATTGATGGATTTGCGACCATAATGAACAAACACGGAATTGTTGAATTAAATGGAAATATCGCTTTGTGGGACGATATCAAAGCCGAGTATTCAATTTGCATTCAAGATAATTCAAGTGTCACCATTTCGTTTGGAGGATCTACTTCAGTTGAATCAATTGCCCGTGCATTATCGGCTGAATTTAGCGCAAAATGCGGGGACTTCATTGCCGAGCATAACCACACAGGATCAGGGGACGCTTATATTAGAACTCAAGGAACAGAATCTGAGGGAGCAAACAAATTACACATTGGCTTTGCTTCTAGAGAGTTTAAACCAAGTGAGCCTTATTCGGAAGGCACTTCTGGATTGATTTGCCTCGATGCAGTGGTTGTAGTGCTAAACGGGAACAACAGTACTATTACAAACATCACTTCCGAAAAATTGCGAAAAATATATTCCGGAGAATATACAACCTGGTCAGATTTGCTTGGATAGTCAAAATGTATAGGCTCCTTTGGAGTCTATATCTTGCTATATAGGAGTTAACTGATGCCGAATAAATATTACAAACACCTTCATACCTTTATCACGAAGCACAATAGAACGACTGACAAGATTACACAAGGGTTACTCTTGATTCCTACAGTCTTAAGTGCTTCTTTTGTGATCATGATACTGATATTCATTTCTCAAAGAGGGGTCTCCCCTTTTCTTCCAAGCCAATATGGGAATGACTCAGTAAATTTCTTAAGATTTATTACTGGAGTTACTTGGTTTCAACCGCCAAACTCTTATGGTATATTTTTCATTGTCATTAATACAATATTTATTGTTTTTTTAGCTGGGTTTATAGCCATTCCAATCTCAATTTTCACCGCTTTGTATATCGCAAAAATGACGCCAAAAACCATTTCTATATTTTTTCAAACAACAATTGAGCTTCTTGCTAGCATACCATCAATTGTATTCGGAGTTTTTGGACTTGGAGTTATTTCAAAAGTGGTTCTTTGGATTGCAAATCTGTTTGGAAAACAAACAGCAGGAGGAATTTCTACGCTTTCTACAGTATTTGTTCTTGCAATGATGATTATCCCCACGATTACTTTACTTTCAATCTCCGCTATCAGAGCGGTAAATTTAGATTTGGAAAAAAACTCACTTGCACTTGGTGCCAGTAAAATGCAAACCTATTTTAAAGTTACATTAGTCTCTGCCAAATCAGGAATTTTTGCAGGAATTATTTTGGGAATTGGACGTGCTCTAGGCGAAGCAACCGCCGTCAGCATGGTTGCAGGTAATGCCGGAAGCGGACCGACATTCGATTTGTTTTCAACAACAAGAACCCTAACTTCCACGATGCTATTAGGATTAAAAGAGACCGCAGGGTTGGATTATGATATTCGTTTTTCTGTTGGAATGATTTTAATCATTCTAATCATTTTAACCAATCTGGGCCTTAATTATCTTAAAAGGAAAGTGGGGCGGTTCTCATGAAATATTCCAAAAGAAAGAAAATTGATATATTTTATCAAGGAATCATCACTTTAATCGCGCTAATTGGGTTGTTTTTATTAATTGCTATATTCGGATATGTATTCAAGCAGGGTTCTGGGCTCTTGTCTTGGGACTTGCTCACAAGCGATTATTACGCAACAACATACGACACCTACTATATTGGGGATTTAGGGGATACAATATATGAGCGCCCATCTAATCTGGATGATTCAGTCTATTTTTCAAGCAAGTGGGGAATCGGATTGACCTCAGCTTTAGATAATGAAGGAAAACCAATTATTTTAGTTGCTTATATTGATTCTGAGTCTCCGCTAAATAGCTTACCTGACAAAAACAACGAAGGAGAATTTGTTAGAATTACAGAAAATCAAGCGCTAGGGAAGGTTATCTTTTCAAACTATACAATCATTTTGAGCTCTGAAGGTCCAGAAAACGCGGCGAACCTGTTTAATCAAGCAAACGGAATTATAGACATGATTACAACAACTTCAGGAAAAGGCATCAGAGGATCAATTTTGACGACATTGTATTTGATTATTATGACCTTAGTCATCGCCCTTCCTGTCGGAGTATTCAGTGCAATTTATCTTCATGAATTTGCGTCAAAGAAATCCAAAATTGCCGAAGGACTAAGAAGGCTTGTTGAAATGCTGACAGGTGTTCCTTCGATTATCTTTGGGCTAATGGGAGCTGCAGTATTTATTCCGTTCACTTCTACAATCACTGCCGCCGATGGAGGAAACCTTATTTCTGGGGCACTCACACTTGCAGTTATCGTATTGCCGGTCATCATTACCTCTACAGAGGAAGCATTAAAAGTCATACCTGATGATTTTAGACAAGCCTCACTTGCATTAGGAGCGACAAAAACTCAGACAACATTCAAAGTAGTATTGAAGTCCGCTATACCTGGGATTTTATCTGCTGTTTTGTTAAGTGTAGGAAGAATTATAGGAGAATCAGCAGCTTTAATTTACGCAGTTGGAACGGCAATTAAAGACAAAGTCATCTTGACTGAAAGATCAACCTCCTTGGCTGTGCACATTTGGAGCATCATGGCCGGAGAGACTCCAAATTTTGAACTTGCAAGTGCAATCTCAATTATCATTTTGATGGTTGTACTTATTTTAAATCTGTTAGTCAAAGTAGTCGCGAAAAAATTATCTTACCAAGGCGGGAAAAAAACGTGAAAACCGAAAACGCATTTCAAATAAAACAACTTAACTTACACTATGGAGCGAAGCAAGCTCTATTTGACATTGCCATGGATATTCCAAAAAACCAAGTTACTGCACTCATTGGTCCATCGGGATGTGGGAAGTCCACATTACTAAGATCTTTGAATCGAATGAATGACCTCATTGAAAACTGCCGTGTTGAAGGATCTGTAAAATACGAGGATTATGATATTTACGATCAGTATTACGATGTGATTAATTTGCGAACGAAGGTCGGAATGGTGTTTCAAAAGCCCAATCCTTTTCCTATGAGTATTTTTGATAACATTGCATATGGCCCTCGGTGTCAAGGAATCAAAGATAAAAAGGTTCTAAACGAAATTGTTAGGAAAGCGTTGGTGAACTCTGCGCTCTACGATGAAGTCAAGGATAGATTAAAAGAAGCTGCTACCTCGCTTTCCGGTGGCCAACAACAGAGGCTTTGCATAGCTAGGGCAATTGCCATGTCTCCTGATGTTATATTAATGGATGAACCAACTTCTGCTTTAGATCCAATTGCTACCGCCAAGATTGAAGAATTGATTCAAGAACTTAAAAAGGATTTTACGATTGTCATTGTGACTCATAATATGCAACAGGCCGCAAGAATTTCTGATAACACGGCATTCTTCTTAATGGGTGAACTTGTAGAATATGACAATACGGATTTGATATTTTCACAGCCAAGAAAAAAACAAACAGAAGATTATATTACTGGTAGGTTCGGCTAATAAATTGTAAATATACTCATTTCATAATATAATAATATTGGAGGATGAATTATGACATACAGAAATCAATTTGATAAAGAACTGGAAGAGTTAAAATTAAGCTTAATTCATATGGGCGACATGGTTATTGACAATATCAATGAAGGTTTCCGCTCGTTTTTGAGTTTGGATATTGCGCTTGCGCAATCAATCATTGAAAAAGACAAACTTGTCAATGAACAAGAATATAAAATCGAAAAAGAATGCATGAGAATCATCCTTCGAGAACAACCCGTCGCAAAAGATCTTAGACTGATTACGGCGGTATTGAAGATGATTACTGATTTGGAACGAATTGGTGACCATGCTGCAGATATCTCCAAAATGACTATATTTATGGAAAATACTCATCACCACTTTGAAGCCAAGCAAGCGGGATTGATTACGCAAGCATGCTCAAAAATGATTTCCCAATCGCTTGAATCGTTTGTGAATAACGATATTGAACTAGCGTTTGAAGTCATTCGCGAAGATGATATTGTCGATAACTATTTTGATGAAATAAAAAAATCCGTAGCCGATGCAATACGCTCTTCAACTATCGATGCAGATTACGCTCTTTACTTGATGATGGTTGCCAAATATCTAGAGAGAATTGGCGATCATGCAGTAAATATAGCAGAATGGGTCATTTTTTCCATAACAGGAGAACACAAAAGGTTGAACCCGATTTAGGAGGGGAAATATGAGTTTAATATTTTCGGTTGAGGACGATAAAAACATTCAAAACGTAATACAAATTGCTCTGCAAAATTCCGGGTTTGAGGTTCAGATGTTTTCTGAATCAAAAACGTTTTTTTCTGCAATGGAAACAGATGTTCCTGAGTTAATTTTGCTCGATGTTATGTTGCCAGGTATGGATGGAATTTCGATGATGAAAACAATTAAAGCAAATCCTAATTGGAAAAGGGTTCCGATTATGATGGTCAGCGCAAAGGGGACAGAAATTGACAAGGTTATCGGACTTGATCTTGGAGCTGATGACTATTTGACAAAACCATTTGGTGTTTTGGAACTTGTGAGTAGAGTGAAAGCATTACTGAGAAGAACGACTGAAAAGCCATCACTTGATTTACTTGAAATCAAAGGGCTCTCCCTAAATGCAAAAGAATATATTTGTACTTACTATGAAAATCCAATTAATTTTACATCAAAAGAATTTCAGTTACTGAAACTACTTATGCAAAATCACCAAAGGATTGTCACAAGGGATGATATTTTAAACATCGTTTGGGGTTATGATTTTTTTGGAGAAACGAGAACACTTGATGTCCACATTAAAGAATTGCGGATGAAGCTTTCGAAAGCAGGAATTGAAGACGAAGCCATTCAAACAATTCGTGGCGTTGGGTATAAATTTGTTCTATGAGAAGAAGAATTTCTCTTCAATTTGGACTGGTTATTGCATTCGCGCTTTTAGCTTTTGTAATTGGGTCAACTTTGATTGTTCAAAACAATTTAAATAAGGTAACAGAATTGAATTTAAACCAATATCTTTCAATGGTGAGTCAAGACTATTCTGATGGGCTCTCTCCTTACCAAATCGTTTCCAAATATGAGGATTCCAGTGATTACCTCAGAATAACGTTTATGGATGCTTCTGGCGTTGTAATTATTGACTCTAGTGCAACGGAACTTGAAAATCACTTGACTAGGCAGGAATTTCAAAACTTAGGCACAGCATATATCCGAGACTCTGAAACCTTGAATAAAAGGATGATGTATTTAGCCACTCAACTTGACGACAATCTTTTTCTTCGAGTTGCGATTCCGATTAGTAGTTTTCTTCCTTTTTTAAACGATTTTATTGGACTTTCATTTATTGTAGGAGCGATTATCTCTGTTCTCTCAATATTTTTGATTATTGCTCTTACGAAGATTACACTTAGTCCTTTGCAAATGTTAAAGGATAATCTTGGGAAAGTTTATAGGGGAGAATATCACGAAATTCTACCCGTTGACAAGTATGATGAAATTAATGGAATCATTAATGAAATAAACGATATTAATAGAATGATTTCTCACAACATAGAATCTCTAAACGAAGAAAAACTTAAAAGCGATTTTTTGCTGAATCATATGAATCAAGGAATTTGCGTTTTAGACCAAAGCGGGAAAATTGTACTGATCAACCAGTTCTTGCGGAATTTATTTCATTTTAATGAATTGCTTAATAGTCATAAAGATTACATCTTTCTGTTTCGCGATTTAAATATTCAAGCGGCCATCTCAAACGCTTATAAATCAAATACAAATACGACCACATTGGTTGAAATTAAGAACGAGTTTTACTCAGTCATGGTCTCTTATAAAGAAGAAAGTTGGAATCACCTTCCAAGCGTTGTCTTGATTTTTACAGATGTAACAACAGTAAAAAACGTGGAAACATTAAAGCGAGACTTTTTTGTGAACGCCTCTCACGAATTGAAATCTCCCCTAACATCAATTATGGGCTCAGCTGAATTGATTTCTTCTAACTTGGTTACCGACGAAGAAACCATAAAGGATTTATCTCTAAGAATTTTAGAAGAATCCTCGAGAATGAATCATCTGGTCATGGATATGTTGAATCTTTCTAAATATGAAAACCAGATGAGCGCCTCGACAAATGAAGAAGTATCGTTAGGTTTCGTTTTTGAAGAAGTTCATAAGATGGTTACCCCTGCAATGATTGCCAAAAATATCTCTTGGGAAGAAGACATGGATAATGTGATAATCCACGCCAGCCACGAACATATGATTCAATTGATTCGCAATCTGGTGGAAAACAGCATTCAATATGGGAATGAATCAGGGCATATTTTGATAAAACTAGCAGAGGAAAAACAAAGAATTCTTTTGTCGGTAGAGGATGATGGAATCGGGATTCCAAAAGTCGATCAAAGTCGTATTTTTGAAAGATTTTATCGAGTTGACAAAGCCAGAAGTAAGAAAACGGGAGGAACCGGGCTTGGTCTTTCAATTGTCAAACATATTGTTATGATTTATCAGGGTCAAATCGAACTTGAAAGTTTTGAAGGAAAGGGAACAAAGATTACCATATCTTTTCCCAATAAGATGAAAGCCGAGTAATGAGAAGATCCTAGGGATCTTCTTTTTTTCTGTAAATAGAAAAAAAGCGCGGGTAATTTTTTGATTTATAAGAAACTTTTTATACAAAAAAACATTCAAATTTCTTTGTGAATGTTTTCATAAAAAAAGACTTTTCTCCCTCTTCCTTTTCCATTAAATATCGGTATAATAGAAGGTAGATTGGAGGTGACGACATGGAAGAATATAGATTACATCGAAACATTCTTTGCATTGATTTAAAAAGTTTCTACGCATCCGTTGAATGTGCGCTTTTAGGCTATGATCCATTTGAAACACCGCTTGTCGTCGCTGACAAATCTCGCGGCGGAGGGTCAATTGTTCTCGCCGTTTCACCTTATTTGAAAAAATTTGGAGTTCCCGGAAGGTGTCGAATTTTTGAACTTCCAACAAATATCAATATTATTTTTCAAAAACCGAGAATGGAAAAATATCTAGAGTATTCGACCAAAATCATCGAAATTTATTTACGATATGTTTCCGAAGACGATTTATATGTATATTCTGTAGATGAAGCCTTTTTGGATGTGACCGAATATTTGAGTTATTATAAAATGACGGACGTTCAACTGGCAAAGACTATTTTGAAGACCATCCTCGAGGAAACCACATTAACCGCCACCTGCGGCATTGGACCGAATATGCTTATGGCGAAACTCGCGCTTGACATTGAATCAAAAAAAGCACCAGATTTTATTGCTCAGTGGACATATGAAGACCTTCCGACTAAGTTATGGACAGTCACGCCTCTTTCTGAAATGTGGGGCATCGGAAGAAATATGGAAGCCCATCTCAATCACATGGGGTTTAAAAAAATTGGAGATATTGCCAAAAGCGATGTAAATAAACTTAAAAAGAAGTTTGGAATCATCGGAGAAGAGTTATACTATCACACTCACGGAATCGACATGAGTATGATTCAAGACAAATTGAAACTCAAACCCATCAGCAAGAGTTATGGCATCGGACAAACCCTGTTCCGAGATTATTACGCACCTGATGTATTTCAAATCATTAGAGAAATGGTCGATGATGTCTGCCGAAGGCTTCGAATCAACAAAAAAGTTGCAAGAACCATTCACTTTGGAATTGCTTACAGCAAAGAAATTAGTGGTGGATTTGCAAGACAAATCACATTGGAGCAACCCACCGCAAACGAAAACAATGTTTTAAAAACCTGTTTGGATTTATTTCAATTTTATTATGAAGGCGATCCGATTCGAAGAGTTCATGTCAGCGTTAGTGGACTCATCGACAACAATTCATATCAATTCAGCTTGTTCGAAGATGCTCAACAAATCATGAAAGAGCAACAAATTTTCTCAGCTATGGATGAAATCAAGTACAAGTATGGAAAAAACAGCGTCAATCGAGCGTCCACAGAGGAAAAAGCATCCACAGCTAAATCTAGAAATGAAATGATAGGTGGCCACCATGCTTAGTAGCCACTATGTAGATCGAGGAATCATCAAATGGAGTGCATTTGACGCGTTGGTCGGGTATCATTCAATGTTAGAAGAAATGAAATATCGTTTAGGAAAAAAAGCAAAGCCCATCTTAAGTGAAGACATACAAGAAGAATTAAATCGCTCTTTACAAGAAGCCGTTCGATTGAATTCAGAAATAGAACTAAAGTACTATCGAGACGGATACTTGCGCTTCACATATGGCACCATTGAAAAAATCAACTACCAGTCAAGAATCATTGTGCTTTCCACCAAAGAGAAATTTAACGCAGATGACATTATTGAAATCATATTTTCTTAAAATCAGATTACTTATGTGGTCTGATTTTTTTAAAATTCAGTGAACTGGCCTATAAAAAGAAAAGTATTTGTGCTAATATAAAACTGTAAGTGCTCACAAAACAAAAAAGGAAAGTACAAGGAGGAGAGACTCTTATGATTATAGAAAAAGCATATGCAAAGGTGAATCTATTCATCAACGTACTAGAGACCCGTAAAGATGGATATCACAACTTAGAAATGGTCAATGCAAAGATTGATTTGCACGACACAATAAAACTTGAAAAAACAAATTCTGAAGGATTGGTTTTAATTCGATCGAACGATTTGTTTTTGTCGAATCAAAACAATATCGTATTCGACACGGCGGCGCATGTTATGCATCGTTACCTTCCGGATAAAGGAATCATCATTGATATAGACAAAAAAATACCTTTTGGGGCAGGCTTGGCTGGAAACTCTGCGGACGCAGCTGCGATTATCAAAGGAATTAACAAACTATTTGACTTGAAATTAACTTTCGAAGAAATGGCTAACATTGGTGTGCAGTTCGGCGCAGACATTCCATATTGTCTCATCGATGAACAAGCCATTGTAGAATCCATCGGAGAAGTCATCACAAAAATAGAGTTAAATTTAAAAGGAAAGCAGTTATTTCTATTGAATCCAAGAGTTTACATTCAAACCAAAGATATCTTTTCAATTGGAGACCGAAATGGATTTGACAATATTGATAGTTTGCCGATTCGAAAAGCAATTGAAGCAAAAGACCAGAACGCCTTTATAAAAGGTATGCATAATAGTCTGCAAAAACTCTCACTTGATTTCAATGGAGACGTCAAAGAAGCATATGAAACTGCAAAATCAGCACTGGGAGAAGAGGGACTCGTAATGACTGGTTCAGGATCAACTTTTATCAAAATCGTAAACAAAGATGAACCTGAAGTGCTGAAATTTGTCGAAGCCTACCGTGAAAAATATTTCGTTAGCGTTTACAATTTTTTATAATTTTACTTGAAACCTATTGGAAAACGAAAAATAGCGTGATATAATCAATCAAAAGAGGTGGTAATATGTTGATAACAGAAGTTCGCGCAAAAAGAGTTAATGGAGATAATCGTCTGGTAGGAATTGCCGCCATTACAATTGACGAGTGCTTTGTTGTTCATGAGTTGAGGATTATTGAGGGGAAAAATGGTCTATTTGTAGCAATGCCAAGCCGAAAAATGCCAAACGGTGAATTTAAAGATGTAGCCCACCCAATTAATACCGAAACAAGAAGTATAATCGAGAAAGCTGTATTAGAAGCTTACGAATTACTTCCTGAAAACAAAATCGAATAATTCTTTTATGAACGCGAAGTGCCAACTTTCCCAAAGTTAGCACTTTTTTCTTTGGCTGTTTTGTTGTATAATAGTGTACGGAGTCAAATCAATATATTTGGAGGGTTCAAATGGCGGTTTTTCATGGATCTAAGGTAAAAATATTTTCTTTGAGTTCAAACAAGAAATTAGCAAAAGAAATAGCGAATTACGTCGGTATACCCATTAGTGATTGTGAAGTCAGTCACTTTGCAGATGGAGAGATTAATATCAACATTCCGGAAACCGTACGTGGACACAAAGTTTTTGTCATCCAATCAACTTGTGATCCAGTTAACGAGAACATCATGGAATTACTTATTATGATTGACGCTTTAAAGAGAGCATCCGCACGTGAAATCAATGTATTGATTCCATATTATGGATATTCTAGACAAGATCGAAAGGCAAAAGCCAGACAACCAATTTCAGCCAAACTAGTTGCTGACCTATTACAAATCGCCGGATGTACAAGAGCGATAGCAATGGATTTACATGCCGCCCAAATTCAAGGATTCTTCAATATCCCAATTGACAATTTCCGTTCGCTTCCAATTATTGCCGAATACATCAAAGCAAAAAACATTCCAAACATGGTCGTGGTATCTCCAGATCATGGCGGTGTTGCTAGAGCAAGATCGTTAGCCGATGCACTTGGAGCACCAATTGCAATCATCGATAAGATGAGACCGGAACCGAATGTTGCTGAAGTGATGAACATCATTGGTAGAGTCAAAGGAAAGAACTGCATCATTATTGATGACATGATCGATACGGCCGGATCTATCGCAGCTGCATCGGTAGCGTTGAAGGAAGCAGGAGCGCTTGATTTAATCGCATGCTGCACACACCCCTTATTTTCTGGAAATGCAGTTGAATTATTAATTAAAGCCCCAATCGTTGAAGTTGTATGTACAGATACCATTGAGTTACCGGATTCTAAGAGATTCAAAAAGTTAACTCAACTATCAGTCGCAAAATTGCTCGGGCAGGGAATTATCAACATTATTGATGACCAAGGAGTTTCAACCTTATTTCAGTAAACATAAGTTTTTTGAGATAATTGAACCTAATATATAATAAAGTCAAACCCCAGATTCAAATTAAATTGAACTGGGGTTTTGTATACATTTATCCTTCTGCGTTCTAATCAATTTTACCAGTTCATAATAATGTATTGCGAAGTATTTACAAATAAGAGTAGTATGATATAATAGAACTAAATCAAGGATCGGACGAGTAAATTGTCAGCCATGTCTTAGCGAGCAGGAATCGGTGAAAGCCCTGTACACATGACTTTTGAAAAACCCCGGGAGAGACAGAAGAACAAAGTAGACCTGTCCGTCACTTCTGCGTTAAGGAAGATGAAGCGCTGGATTATCCAGAAATAAGGTGGCACCACGGTTGACATCGTCCTTAATTTTAGGGGCGATTTTTGTTTTATTAGGAGGAAATGACATGAACACCACAGTAAAAGAATTGTATTCTAAGTTTCAATCGTACTCAAATCAGTCTATTGAAGTTAGTGGCTGGGTTCGAAATAACCGTGCCCAAAAAGAATTCGGATTTATCGATTTAAATGACGGTACTTATTTTGAAACCATTCAGATCGTATATGAAGAAGCCAAACTAGGTAATTTTAAAGAGGCTCAGAAAATCAGAGTGGGATCGAGCGTCAAAATTAATGGAAAACTGATATTGACCCCCAACTTGAAACAGCCATTTGAGATTAAAGCTGAAGAAGTCATTTTGGTCGGAGATAGTTTGGAAGACTATCCTATTCAACCAAAAAGGCACAGCAAAGAGTTTCTTAGAGAAAACGCGCACTTAAGAATGAGAACAAACTTGTTCAGTGCCGTCTTTCGCGTGAGAAATACAGTTTCATATGCAATCCACAGATTTTTTCAGGAAAGAGATTTCATCTACTTCCACGCGCCTATTATTACAGGATCTGACGCTGAAGGTGCAGGAGAGATGTTCAAAGTCACAACTATAAATTATGAAGAACTGTTGAAAGCCAATGTCAAGGAAGTGGATTGGTCTAAAGATTTTTTCGGAAAAGCAACAAACCTTACAGTTTCCGGACAGCTCCAAGCAGAAGCTTATGCATTGGCTTTTAGAAACGTATATACATTTGGACCAACGTTCAGAGCTGAAAACTCGAATACCCAAAGACACGCTTCTGAATTTTGGATGGTCGAGCCGGAGATTGCGTTCTGTGATTTAAAACAAGACATGGAAGTTGCCGAAAAGATGGTTAAGTTTGTCATATCTGCTGTCTTAGAAGACTGCCCAAAAGAAGTTGAGTTCTTTGATCAATTCGTTGAAAAAGGATTAAAAGCTAAATTACAAAAAGTTGTGTCGAGCGGATTCCAATCCGTTACACATCATGATGCTATTCAAATTTTACTCGATAGCAAACAACCTTTTGAAAACAAACCAATGTTTGGCGAGGACCTCGCTACAGAACATGAAAAGTATTTAACTAAGCATTTTGACGGTCCTGTTTTTGTAATTGATTGGCCAAAAGAAATCAAAGCTTTCTATATGAGACTCAATGACGATCATAAAACAGTTGCGGCGATGGACCTGCTTGTACCAGGCGCAGGAGAGCTCATTGGTGGTTCACAAAGAGAAGAACGTCTTGAAGTTCTTGAAGCGAGAATGAAAGAAATGAAAGTTTCTAGTGATGAATTGTGGTGGTACTTGGATTTGCGTAAATATGGCGGTTGCCCACACGCCGGGTTTGGTCTTGGACTTGAAAGAATGGTTATGTATGTTACTGGGGTTGACAACATTAGAGATGTGATTCCATTCCCAAGAACACCAAAAAATTGCGAATTTTAAAAGCAAGAATTTTCTTGCTTTTTCTTTTTGATTGCTGTATATTGATAGTACGCTTTATAACTAAGGAAGTGTAGAAATGAAAAAAATAATTGTACTGATTCTATCGCTTTTCTTTTCAATTTCGGTTTTAGCTTGTGGACAAACTTCACAGACCTCCACAACAACTTCGACCGATACCACAACTACAACCACAACAACTTATGAACCTCAGACGATTCCAGAAATCGTGAGCGCGATGACGAACCCAATGGATGTTGGGTTGTTCATCACCGAGACGCCAGAATCATCAATGGGAGTAAACTTCAAACTGTCCACTGACACAGATGGATATGTTGAGTACAGTCAATCTGATCTAGATAATTTTATACGAATTGACGCAACAAAGAAAGTGACCCCTGTGGGTTCAAAAACCGTCTATTTGTATGAGGCGGAATTAACGGAACTCACGCCAGGGCAAACATATGTATATTTTGTTTCTTCATCCGATGGAACCGAACAAAGTAGTAGATATGAATTTACTCTTCCAAACAACTTAGATGAATCTTTTACCTTTATGTATTTAGCCGATCCCCAAGGAACTGCAATTACAAATTATATGGCATATGCCTATTCAATTCTTAATGTTCTTGATTATAGTCAGATGAATTATGATTTTGTAATGTCTCCGGGAGACACTGTTAATGACCACGATGTTCGTTCTGAGTGGGATTGGTTCTTCCAATACTCTTCATTTTTCATTACCAGAAAACCGTTTGTCGTAACGTTAGGCAATCACGAAACCGGCTATTTAACGGAAGAAAGAATTAATAGTCTTGAATTTGACGGATACTTTAATCTTCCAAACAACGGCCCTACATATGGAGCCTTTACAGACATTGAAGGCGATTTGAGAAATGAGAACTTTGATCAAGGTAAAACATATAGCTTCGATTATGGGAATGCACATATCGTTTCAATCAATACCGAAATGTTATGTGACGGAACAACCGTTTGCGCAGAATATGATCATGCAAATGTCGATATTTTAACAACATGGATTAGAAATGATTTAGATAATACTGATAAAACTTGGACGATTGTCCTCTTGCATCGCGGACCATACGGTTTATCTTACGACACATACAACGTTAGAGATGTACTAACCCCTATTTTTGATGAATTCAATGTTGATTTGGTTCTTTCGGGGCATGATCATCAATACGCAAGAGCTGTATATAGTGGCGGAGTGATGGTTCCTTTCCAAGAAGCTAATCAATACGAAAGAGGAGTGTTGAGTTTAATCTCAAGCGAACTCTATACGAACAATTTTAACAATTACTCATCTTCTTTGGGTGTAACGTATTTCTCAGGGAATACGGCAACCGTTAAATTCTACGGCGGAGATAAAAACTCTGGGATTGAAGTACAATATAAATTCATAGACGAAAATCCGGTCATACCATTTATTACGGTTACTGCAAGTTCAATTCAAGTCATTTCTTACGGCGTTTCAAAAACAGCTGCATTGGATATTGTTCCTACAGGAGTCTATATCCTCGAAGAATTTACAATTACAAAATAAAAAGCCGATTGCTCGGCTTTTTTTGTGTCTATTTTTTCTCTAGTTCTTTTGCTGGTTCTTTTGCTGGATCTTTTAATGACTCTAATAAACCTGTCGCAAGACCAACAACGCCTTGTAACTCGGATGGAATAATAATCTTTGTTGCTTGTCCGTTGGCAATCATTTCCATTGCTTTGTATGCTTCAAGGGTCAGGACAGCATGATCTGCTTTTGCAGCTTTAATTAGTTCAAGCCCTTTTGCTGTAGCTTCCTGGACGATTAAGATGGCTTCTGAACGGCCTTCAGCCTCACGGATTGCTGCCTCTTTCTTTGCCTCTGCTCTTAAAATCACAGCTTCTTTTTCACCTTGTGCAACAAGGATGTTTGACGCTTTTGAACCTTCAGCAATTAGAATGGATTTACGACGTTCACGTTCTGCAATCATCTGTTTTTCCATTGCTTCCCTAATTTCTTTTGGCGGGATAATGTTTTTCAGTTCAACACGGTTGATTTTAATACCCCATGGGTCGGTAGCTTCATCGAGAATGAGTCTCATTCTTTCGTTAATTAAGTCACGGCTTGTAAGGGTTTGATCGAGCTCCAACTCACCAATGATATTACGAAGTGTAGTCGCTGTCAATGTATCAATTAACATTCCAGGATTTTCGGCTCCGTAGATATATTGTTTCGAGTCGGTAATTTGTAAGAATACCACGGTGTCAATTTGCATCGTAACGTTATCTTTTGTAATAACCGCTTGTGGAGCAAAATCCAATACTTGCTCTTTCAAGTTTACATAATCAGTAATGTGGCCTTTTGGATTGTATGTCTTTCTGATGCGATCGACAAACGGAACCAAAAAGTGAAGTCCAGATCTCCAAGTAGTATAAAACTTTCCTAGTCTTTCAACAACGTATTCAGTTGCTTGTGGAACGACTTTGATTCTCGCGCCAAGGTAGACCAATATAACGACTACGATGACACCTAGCAAAATCAATCCGCCCACGTTTGTTGCTAAAAATAATGGGTATAGCATTGTAATTCCTCCTTTATATTAGTTTCAATTTAATATTTTATTTCCAATAACTTTTGTTTGTAACCGTCATTCTGAGCAAAACATCACGAAGTGTAGTTTTGCTTTTTGTAAAACTAATTAGCACAATATCTATAATCAGACTTAACGCCAATAAGAATAATCCGATGTAAACACTGACCATAAATACAAGAATCACAAAGAAATACTTAAGGATAACATCGTGGAAGAATACACTTACAGGGTTCACCGGGCCATCCAAGGCAATGTTCATCACTCTTCTTCCCAATGTCTTACCGTTGAAGGCAACTGTATAGATTGCAATCAAAATAAGAAAACCTATCGAGTAGAAGTAAATATTATTCATGAAATATCTTGTTAGTGAGCGATTGTAAGGTTCAATATCAATCAAGTTTTGATCGTTAATGATTTGAACTCTTGCTTGATACAACGTTCCGGCAGTAGCCTCTAATTCAGCGTCGCCATCTGCTAGATCAATTTGAATATTATATTCTTCAGTAATAGCATCGTAATCTGAGTTGTAGGCATCAATTACCTCGTTATATGCATTAAAGATCGTATCAAAATTAGAAATTTGATTTCGTAAGATTGGTCTTCCTGCAATATAAAACGTGGCAGTAACTATCGCGAAGACAATCATGATGTCGATGAGCGAAGAGAAAGCTCTTTTGAAGAATCCTGCGTTCATTCCGATTTCCTTACAACCAGTTTTACGCCATCAATGGATAGAACTTCAACCTTATCATTTAAGCTGATGTTTTCATGTGAAACAGCTGTCCAAATTTTACCGTCGATTTTTACTTCGCCACGATCGTCGGCTTTAAAAGCTTTTGTGCAGATAGCAATTTTTCCAACAAGTTTGTCAGAATTTGTTTTAATATCGTTTTTCTGTAAATATCCTTTGAAAAGTGGCCTAATTTCAAGCAACAACAATGAAGATACGACGATGAAAACGACGATTTGTACTGCAATTGCATTTGGAAAAATCAGAGCGATGATAAAACTGACGAGTGCTCCTGCTGAAAACCAGATGCTAGAGAGGTCCATTGTGGACGCTTCAATCACTCCGGCGACAATAATGATGGAGAACCACAAAATCAACATGGTGTTTCCGGTGGTTAGTAGAAACATGATTTACACCTCTTTCTTCTGAAGGTCAATAATCAAAGCGCTGTCTTTTTTGTTCCAGAAAGCTTTGAATTTGTACACTTGCGTAGTTTTGAAGTCTAGTCCGATTAAATCGGCAACTTCTTTTAAAAACAGTTTATTGCTAATTCTTGAGTAACTGGACTTGACGGTGATATTGTGTTGCTGCTCATCCGGAATGTAACCGAGACCTATCTCTTCTTTGGTCACGGGTTTAATTGCGATAAGCTTTTGATCCCTGTCAAGGCCTAGCAGCACAACGTATGCAGACTCGAAATAACTTGTTGCGGATTTATTCAAAGTAATATTTCCTTCATACAATGTTGCGATGTCGTCGAGGGGCTTCTTTGAAGCCCAGATAAAGTTTGTCATTCTCTCAACCTCCATTATAATACGGTTTTTGACTATAACCAATTATATCACATTATTTTTGATATATCAACAATTATTTTAAATTATTTTAAATTACTTTGCAGATAGTTCCTATTTACAAACCGAGTGTCATTGTGTATAATTACTCTATGTTTTGAGGTGAGTCTATGAGAGAGTTTACGTATATTCAAGCAGTGGAACGTAGTTTAATGAAACGCTTTAAGGGGCCGGTTTATTCAAAGTTTATGAATGCAATTGACCAATATCAGTTAATAAAACCAGGAGACAAGATTGCGGTAGCGTTAAGTGGTGGAAAAGATTCCTTGTTGTTGGCAAAACTCTTTCAAGTATGGAAGAAGCATTCAACCTTCGACTTTGAAGTTGTTTTCATTACAATGGACCCGGGGTTTCTTGAAGATCATATTTCAAAGCATCTCTCAAACTGTGAAAAATTGGGAATTGATATCTTGATTAAGCCATCTAGAATTTTCGATATTGCAGAAAAAATGTCTCCCGAATCTCCCTGTTTCTTATGTGCAAGAATGAGAAGAGGATTCCTATACAAAACCGCAAGAGAACTTGGGTGTAATAAACTTGCTTTGGGACACCATTTCGATGATGTCATTGAGACAACTTTGATGAATATTTTTTATGCAGGATCTTTCAAAACAATGTTGCCGAAAGCAAAGTCGGAAAGTTATGAAGGGATGGAATTGATTCGACCATTATATCTAGTTAAGGAAAAAGATGTCATCCGTTTTATGAATTACCATCATATTGAAACGATGTCATGCGGGTGTAAAGTTGCCAGTTGTCAACTTGATTCCAAACGGAGAGAAATGAAAGAGCTTGTTGAAATCATGAGAAAGAGGTATGTGAATACGGACATCAATATTTTTAGAGCCGCCGAGAACGTCAACATAAAGAATGTATTGGGTTATTTTGACGACGATCACAGAGTTTCTTTTTTAGATAACTATGAATAGAATACAGTAATAATATGTTTTTTATGTGAAAGAAATGGCGCGAGTTTTCAGAACTCGCGCCTTCTATTTTTCTTATGGTTTCACGTGAAACATTATTTACCTAAACAGAACTTTGAAAAGAGCGTATTGATTAGCGTGTCGTTTGCAATCTCTCCTGTGATTTCACCCAAGTTGTGCCATGCGTTTCTTAAATCGATTTCAATCATGTCAACCGGAAGGAGTGTTTTGGTTGCATTTAGTGCATCTTTCAAGTTAATTTCAGCTTCCTCTAATTTGGATATATGTCTAGTATTGGAAAGAATTACTTCTTGATTATCCAGCAAAGAAGAATCGACAAATCTATTTTTAACTTCGTTTTCAAGCAAGTCAAGTCCCAATTGATTTTTAGCTGAGACTGGAATAACGGTCTCGTTCTCAATGTTGATTTTATGCCCCAAATCCATTTTGTTTCCAACTAAAATTCTTGTTTTTTTCTTAGTTAATTCTAGCAACTCTTTATCCAAATCAGTTAATGATTCGCTCTGATCTAGGACGAGCAAAACCAACTCCGCTTTTTCGATTGCATTTTTTGTTCTTTCGATTCCTATTTTTTCAACGATGTCATCTGTATTTCTGATCCCCGCTGTGTCGACTAATTTCAACAATATTCCATGTAAATTTAATTCAGCTTCAATCAAGTCTCGGGTTGTTCCGGATACTTCTGTGACGATTGCTTTTTCTTCCTTCAGCAAGGAATTCAATAGGCTAGATTTTCCAACATTCGGCTTCCCTACAATAACGGTTTGGATTCCTTCTCTAATGATTTTTCCAGTGTTTGCTTGTTCAATTGCTTTTTCCATTTTTCCAATTAAAGAAACAATTTTAGGTTCGATGTTTTTTTGAGTCAGTTCAACGACGTCATCATATTCTGGGTAATCAATATTTACTTCAATTTGAGCTATAATTTCCAATAATTCATCCTGCATAGTTCGAACCAAAGCAGCAATGTCTCCACGAAGCTGTTGGTTGGCTAATTGTAATTGGGTCAACGTTTTTGCGGAAATCATATCCATAATACTTTCCGCTTTCGTCAAATCGATTCGTCCGTTTAGATAAGCTCGTTTTGTAAACTCGCCGTTCATTGCCAATCTTGCACCGTGTTTTAATAATAGTTTTACAATTTCATTCGCAATCAAGAATCCGCCATGACAACTGATTTCGACAGTGTCTTCGGTTGTAAAGGAGCGGGGATGCAAAAAGACGGAAACCATGACTTCATCAATCATTTTTTTACCGTCAACAATATATCCGTAATGAACTGAATGAGTTGGAACTTGAGATAAATCGATTCCCCTCAACACTTTATTTGTAATGTTTAAAGACTCTTCTCCAGAGATCCGAACCACGTTGATGGCACTTTCGCCAAGCTTGGTGGAAATTCCGACTATCGTATCGAACAACATAATATCACCATAAATATTTTACCATAAAGGGACCTTTTTATTGTATAATACTTTGTAAGGTGATGAATATGAGACAACATAAAAAACCATTAAAATTTTACATTATTATCTTTATCGGTACTTCCCTCATTATTTTAGGGTATTCAATTTATCTTTTTATTACACAGGACGCACAATTGGCAGATCTCATTAGTCTTTGGATTTTGCCTTTGATTTTCACCCTTCTATACTACGGAGGCGACTCATTGGTACAGAAGATTGTTGACAAGACTGCTGAGAAAAAAAGGAAAGTGGATTATGAAGGTAATTTTCTTCGCAAAATCGGAGAATTGATGAGCGAGTCAAAACAGTTCTTAATTGAAGACTTTCGCAAATTACAAAGAAGTGAGAAATTTCAAACACAGGTACATAACGCCTATTTAATTTACCAAAACGGAGAAACTGAAATCATTTCCTTAGAGAAAATTTCTAAGAAGTTTAGAGCTGATACTTTAGAAGCGAGAGCGATGGCTTTTGTCTGTTCTTTTGTTAAAGAGAAATTAGAAGAGAATCAGATTTAAGCCTATGAAAAAAGAGCAAAATCGGTTATAATAGTATCATAGGAGTGATGCCGATGCAGAAGTATTCTGGACTTATTGTCAACCCAGGAATCGCGTATGGAAAAGCATTAATCTTGAAGTCGGAACAAGAGTTGGGGACTTCTGAAATTAAGGGTTCCAACCAAATGGAAATACTTCAAAATGCACTTTCAAAATCCGCGGTAAGATTGGAAGAACAGATTAGAACTTCTCACATGCTTTACAACGAGAGAATTTCGACCATCTTTGAAGCCCATAAACTAATGATATCTGATCCGATGCTTTTGGATAAGGCGAAAGAATATATTTCTTCAGGCTTAACCGCTTATGATTCATACAAAAAAGCTGCACAAGAAGCGATGGAACTCTTCGGTCGTTTGTCCAGCGAGTACATGAGAAACAGAGTCATCGATATAGAAGACGCTACTGACAGAGTATTATATACCATTCAAGAAGAAAATTATGAAATATCTTGTTCTTTTGAAGATGCTAAAATATTGATTTTGGAAAAGATGAAACCAAGCGTTTTATATAATTTTAACAAAGAATGCGTTTTTGGTTTTATATCAAAAACAGGATCATATAATCAACATTCCGCCGTCATTGCAAGAACCAAAGACATTCCCGGAATGATTGTCAGTGAAATATTCGATTCAGGAATTAAAGATGGAGATATGGTATTGCTTGATTCGTATCAAGGAAACATCTATATTAACCCCGAAATTGATTTTGTTAATACGATATTAGAAGAAAGGCGATAAAGTATGAGCTATCGAGCGCTTTATAGAACCTATCGTCCGAGCGATTTTCATGAAGTTGCTGGGCAAAAACACATTACTACCACTTTGCAAAATGCTCTTAAAAGTGGTAAAGTTCAGCATGCTTATTTATTTAGCGGACCTAGAGGAACCGGAAAAACCTCGATTGCCAAAATTTTTGCAAAAGCAGTCAATTGCGAATTAGCACCGATAGATAATCCTTGTAACGTTTGTGAATCCTGTCTTGGTATTCAAGATGGATCAATCAGTGACGTTATTGAAATTGACGCAGCAAGCAATAACGGCGTCGATGAAATCAGAGAAATCAGAGACAAGGTAAAATATCTTCCGGGATATGTAAAATTTAAAGTATATATCATTGATGAGGTTCACATGCTTTCAACCGGAGCATTTAATGCCCTTTTGAAAACTTTAGAAGAGCCACCCGCGCATGTGATATTTATTTTATGTACTACAGAACCTCAAAAGATTCCACTTACAATTCACTCTAGGTGTCAGCGGTTTGACTTCAAGGCTATTACTCCTGTTGACATTGTTACTAAACTGAAAGAAATCATTAAGCAGGAACAAATTCAAATTGAAGAAGAAGCAATCGAACAAATTGCTATTTATGCCGAAGGCGGACTTCGAGATGCAATCGGTTTGCTTGATCAAGCCAACGCTTTCAGCCCTGAACGAATTTCACTGGACGATGTTAATCAAATTTGCGGAGCCATCTCCTACGAAAAACAAATGGATATCGTCGAAGCAATTATGGGAATGGATTCGACATCTGCCATTGAAGCAATGAACAACCTGATTATTGAAGGGAAAGAAGTACAGAAGATTGTTTCAAATCTACTGACCTTTTTCAGAGATATCTTGATGCTTAAAAACATCGGAATAACAGAAGCTTCAAGCAGCCTGTTTTCAAATGAGAGATTCATCTCCTTATCAAAGACGATGAGCAATCAAAGAATCTTCTTCTACATGGACTTAATGAATAAAACAATGAACGACATCAAGTGGAGCAATAATCCAAAATTGTATTTGGAACTTGCATTCATAAAGATGACCGACCTTGAAAGCAACAGTGAAGCAAAATGGATTGGAAAGATAGAACAACTGGAAGACCGGATCGAAGAACTCGAAAACAGAAAACCATCAGTTGTTGAAAAAGAAACAATCATTGAAGTAATAGACACTGATGAGTTGGAAACCTCTATTGAGGAAGAAGTCTTAGAAAGTGTAAAAAGCGTTGAAGAAAAACCCGTTGAAGAAGTGGTTGAAACAGTACCTGAACCTTGTGATAATATTGGAAACACATATCAAATTCAATTCGTTGAAGAGGTTCTCAATAATGGAGATAGAGACGATAAGGTTTATTTATTAGATCGCTGGCATAGTATTACCAAAAATAATCCTTCCGGCATTATGAATCAGTTTGCGATGATTTTAGAAAGTGCAACATTAGTTGCTAGTTCGAAGGATAAGATTATCATAACCTTTTCAAGTGCTGGTCCATGCAATAGAGTTATGAAACCTAGCGGCAAAAAAATCGCACTGAATGTCTTAGAAAAAGCTTTTGGCCGAGAGATAGATTATATCGCTTTGCCAGAGCATATTTTTCAAGATATCGTAGATGAATTTACATCGCTTTGGAGGCAAGGGAAACGCAGAATTAAACTATCTCCTATTGTTTGCGGAGATTTGAAAGATGTATCAAAAGAAGTCGTTGAAGAGGTCTCTGCCGAGACGGATAAAAAAGTTGTCACTGACGCCTTGAATCTCTTCGGAGATATTGTTTCAATTAAAAAATAAAGAGGTGAATCGTAATGATTAATCCACAAATGATAAAGAAAATACAGAAGATGCAAGAAGACCTTAAAAAGGCTCAAGCAGAAATAAACGCATCTACTTTTTATGGTCAAGCCGGAGGCTCTGTAGTGAAGGTTGCTGTAAAGGGAACCAAAGAAGTCCTCTCTATTGATATTAAAAAAGATGAAGTTGATCTAGATGATCTTGAAATGTTACAAGACCTTATCGTTGTTGCATTGAACGATGCTTTTAAGCGAGTCGACAAGGAATTGGAAGAAACCATTGGGTCCTTGACACAAGGGATGAAAATGCCGGGGATGTTCTAATGCAATACCCCAAAGCGCTTGAAGATTTAATCGGCGAATTCATGAAATACCCTGGCGTTGGAAGAAAAACCGCTGAAAGGTATGCGATGTTTTCTGTCATCGAAATGAATGACGAAAGCATTAAAGATTTTTCATCAGCTTTACTTTCTGCCAAAGAAAAAATCAGACCATGCAACATATGCCATCATCTTACTGACAAAGACACTTGTGAAATCTGTTCTGACACCACAAGAGATACTTCTAAAATTATGATTCTTGAAACAACTAAAGATGTTTTTTCAATTGAAAAATCTGGAACATATCAAGGACTTTATCACGTATTAAATGGAGCCTTGTCTCCTCTGAATGGAATCGGTCCGAATGAATTGAATCTGATTTCACTTTGGAAAAGATTGGAAACTGAATCCATTGAGGAAGTTATACTTGCAACTTCCGCGACACAGGAAGGCGAAGCAACTGCACAGTATATTAAAAGAGTGCTGAAGGAAATCGACATTCTTGTTACGCGCATTGGGTATGGTGTGCCTGTAGGCTCAAACCTTGAATACGCTGATGATCAAACTTTGAACAAAGCAATTGAAAATCGTAGAGTTTTCTAAAATTTACGAAGAATTGTCTTTTTGTTTTACGTTATTGTGGTATAATATCAATATATTATAAATACTAATGAGAGGTGATTTTTGATGTCAGGTATCATTGATACAATCGAAAGCTTCGTCGAGCCTTATATCAATCAGTTATTTACACTTTTGGGAGGATTCGATCTTTGGATCCAAGCAGTGATATTATTAGCGCTTGCAATTTTTGCAATTGTTGGAGTATTTGTCTTCTTAAAGAAGTTCATAAAACTGTTTGTTGTAATTGCCATATTAGGCGGTGTTTTTTATGTTGTTTGGACCCAAACCGACATTATTCAAAATTTAATTGGATATGTACAGGTCACGGGCACCCATATGTCTATTTTTTAAAATGTAGAGCGTAATACCTTCATTAAAAAGGTTGCTCTTTTTTTTTCGGTAGTCACCAGCTTGTGACTCAAGCTTTTAACTTTAAAAATAATGAATTACTGCATTGACAGATAGGAGAAACTTTATGGAAATTAAATTGCAAGGATTAACAAAGATTTTTACGAGCAAAAACAAAAAGGAAGTTCGCGCAGTAGACAATGTGGATCTAGTCATCCCAACCGGAAAACTGATTGGCCTTCTAGGACCTTCTGGCTGCGGAAAATCCACCACTCTATATTTGATTGCTGGACTTTTAAGACAGAATGAAGGAACAATTTTCTTTGGAGAAGACGAAGTCACCGAGACTCCTCCTGAGAAAAGAGGAATTGGACTTGTTTTCCAAAACTACGCGTTGTATCCTCATATGACCGTTCGCGAAAACATTCTCTTCCCTCTTCAAAACCTCAAAGTTGAAAAACAAGAGGCAATTCAGAGAACCGTTGAAATTGCTGAATTAGTTGGGTTGCAGGAAATGCTTGACCGCAAACCGAAAGAACTTTCCGGCGGACAACAACAACGTGTTGCAATCGCTAGAGCCCTCGTCAAAAAGCCGAGAGTTTTGTTGCTTGACGAACCACTTTCCAATCTTGATGCTCGTCTTCGTCTTCAAACAAGAGAAGAAATCAAGAGAATTCAAAGAGAAACGAAAATTACAACCGTATTCGTAACGCATGACCAGGAAGAGGCAATGTCCATTTCTGATGAAATTGTTGTTATGAAAGATGGAGTCATTCAACAAATGGGAGAGCCTCAACAAGTTTATGACGCTCCAGTCAATCTTTTTGTTGCACGCTTTTTAGGAAATCCTCAAATCAATGTTTTTGATGGAGAAATAAAAAACAAAGAAGTTATGATTGGCGGAATGAAAATTGGAACAACAAAACTTCCTGACCAAAAAGTAACAATCGGAATTCGCCCAGAAGGATTTGCTGTTGATACTGAAAAGAAATCTCCTTTCAAGTTTGAAATCGACATGGTTGAGACTATTGGTAGAGATACGACTCTAATCATTGAAGTAGAAAGCGGAGAAGGCGGGATTTTGGATAAGAAGACTTTCAAAGCGATTGTTGATGTTGAACACCGCATCAGCGCAGGAGACGTCGTTCATTTCAAGGTCAAACCAGGCAAATTACATTTATTTGATCTGTCAGGAAGCATACTTTAACTCTTATGGAAAAGAAGAACAACCTGAGAGCGTGGATCTACCTCGCACCGCTTCTCATTCTAATGACAGTCTTCACTTTTTATCCAATCGTGAATGCTTTTATCATTTCAATTTACAAAGATTATCAACCTCTGGCAAATAACGGAGCAGGAATCATTACCGGATATACGTTTCAAAACTTTTTGTTCATCTTCAAGAATCAATTATTCTGGATTTCGATCAAAAATACATTCGTTATTGCGTTTATATCCGTTCCAATTTCAATTTTCTTGTCACTTTTTATTTCAGTAGCGCTTAAAAACATACCGAAATTAAAAGGATTTTTCCAAACAATTTACTTTTTGCCTTATGTTACCAATGCCATCGCAGTCGGTATGGCATTCGCCTTTATGTTTCATCAAAACTATGGGTTATTTAATGCCATCTTAGGTTGGTTCGGCATTGATGCCATCAACTGGGTTGGCGGTACCGCAAGTTGGACAGCACAGATGGGCGCACTTCTAATTTATACGATTTGGAGTGGACTTGCATTCAAGATTTTGGTGTTTACAAGCGGAATGCAAAACATCGACAAGCAATACTATGACGCAGCCAAAATAGATTCGGCTTCAAAATGGACCGTATTCAAACGAATTACAGTTCCATTATTATCTCCTCTCATTCTTTACATCTCCATCACTTCGATGATCGGTGCTTTAAAAGCCTATAACTCCGTCGTCGGATTGTTCGGTATTCAAATGGGAGCTCAACCTTATTCTATGATGACCATCGTTGCATTCGTTTATCGTTACGTTAGCGGATACACCGACGTCGGATATATCAGTTACGCTTCAGCCGCAGCCATCATCTTATTTATTATTACTGTTATCTTCTCGTTGATTCAAGGCGTAGTTAGCCGCAAACGAGTCCATTACTAGGGGGTGATGATATGTCAGATATATTTGTTCAAAACGAACTAGCGTATAAAAGAAAACGTATCATCGGCAATGTAGTAATATATGTATTTTTGGCAGCGGTAGCCATTGCAATTTTAATACCTTTCTATTGGATGATTTTGACTTCATTCAAGAACGAAACTCAAATCACTCAAATCCCACCCATTTTGGCACTCTCTCCATCAGATTGGAAGTTATCGAACTACACTGATTTGTTCTTGACTGTCCCAAGTGGCCCACGTGTCGGACAACCCTTGTTCCCATTCTTCAGATATATGGCGAACACTGTGTTGATTTCACTATTGACGACTATTGGTACAACCATTACAACGATATTATCCGCATTTGCATTCTCTAGATTGCATTTCAAAGGAAGAGACACCTTGTTTGCGATTCTGCTTGGAACGATGATGGTTCCTGGAGAAATCTTCATTCTTACAAACTTCCTGACAATCAATAAATTCGGATGGTACAACATCTTTACTCAGACTTATGGACAAGCGATACTCGCAATGACGATTCCTTTCATGGTCAGCGTGTTCTATATCTTCTATTTGAGGCAAACATTCAAACAGATTCCGAACGAACTGTATTTTGCTGCAAAAGTAGATGGAACATCAGATTTCAAATATCTAATAAAAATCATGGTTCCAATCGCAATGCCAACCATCGTTACGATTATCATCTTAAACAGTATGGGAGCTTGGAGCGCATACATTTGGCCGGCACTCGTTACTGCAAACGACAAGTATCGACTCGTCAGCAACGGTCTCCGTGGAGCATTTACGGATACATCGACAGGTCGTACGGACTACGGTCAACAAATGGCTGCTTCCGTACTTGTAACCTTACCTTTACTGATTGTGTTCTTTACATTTAGAAAACAAATCATGCGAGGCGTTTCAAGAAGTGGTATCAAGGGATAAACCTGAAAAGGTTCATATATTCGAGATGAAAAATATTTTATATTTTGTATAGGAGGAAAAAATGAAAAAGATTTTATTTGCTTTACTCACTGTTTTATCTGTTTTTCTTGTTATTGGGTGCGTACAAGTTCAATCAGAAACGACTACGACAACATTAACAACAACAACACAATTGGCAGAACTTCCCAGCGATGAAGTCGAAGTCACATTCTGGCACATTTACGGAGAAGGAAAGTCAGCTCTACTTGATCAAATGATTTTAGAATTCGAAGCTATGTATCCGAATGTAACAATTACATCCACTTCCCAAAGCGATTATGACACTTTGAGAACCAATATCAATACTGGTATTGGCGTTGGACAAGTACCAACCATGGCGATTGGATATCCAGACCATTTTGCAGGATACATCACCACTGGTGCAGTCGAATCTCTAGATCAATATATCTACAGTACAACACAATATGAAGTGACAGACTCTACTTCAACGATTTTCGGTGAAACGGTTCAAACCGGTTTGGAACTTTCAGACTTTGTTCAATCGTACTTAGATGAAAATGATCAATACCAAGGTGGATATTTCTATTCTGTTCCTTATTCTAAGTCAACAGAAACGATGGCAGTCAATCGTTCCGTATTGGCAGCTCATGTCACGGAAATTCGTGCAGCAGGAATCACCATCAGCGACAATGGATTCTTATCACATGAAACGCCTCTTTCATACGATCAACTCGTATTATTGAGAAACATCATGGTAGATACAAATGGAACAAATGCAACTACAATGAAATGCGAATATTTGTTGAACTATGATTCATCCGGAAACTTATATATCAACATGAGCCGTCAATGGCATGCTGGATTTACGAATTCAGACGGAGACATCTTAATCGACAACGCAACAACTAGAAACATGTTGCAATTCCTATATCAAAACTTCACGAACAATACCATCGTATTGCCAGTTGCTTGGAGCCAAAGTTATGGTTCAACCAACTTTATCTATGGTGACGTTTGTATGTCAGTCGGCTCAACAGCCGGAGTAAATTACAACATTCCAAACAGCACTTATACACCTTCAAGCTTGAAACTTGGAATCTTCGATGTAGACTTCTTACAAGTACCACAATATGTCGCTACAGACGATTCACAATTCACAGTTTCAATCGACGGTTCTGACGTAACAATGACAGGTTCTCGCTCTGCAGTTCAACAAGGGCCGAACATTGGAATTTTCCACAGCGCAACGGCAGCTCAAAAATTGTATGCTTGGTTATTCATCAAATATTTGATTAGCACCGACAATACAGCTAAATGGGCTATGAACACAGGATATCTTCCAGTTCGCCTTTCCGCTTATTCATCTGAAGAACAACTTCAATTAAGTTCTACATTTGCACTTACCTATTCAGAATTTCTAGGAATCGCACAAGACTTCTGGGCAGCTGACGGAGAAGTCACTTGGGAACTCACAGATCAAAGATGGAATTACCTCTATTCATCTATGGTTGCGAACATTGCTTACAACCAAACTGATTATTATCAATACGACCCGGCGTTTGCTGCAGGATCCCACAGTGCTGGATCTGCAACCGCTCGTGTTGAAGCAGGTTACTGCTTACAAAATATTTATACAAACGTTGGCGTAGCTTCTTATTCGCCAAACACTGCACTTAATTTTATGATTAACCAATTAACTTGGTAAAAGGATTGAAACAGAATGTTTAAAAAAATTGGAATTTTGAGTCTGGCAGCGCTCTTACTATTCATGCTCGTGGGTTGTGTTCAAACCACGACCACAACTACAACAGAAGATCCTAACGTCGCGCTGCCGGATCTTTCCGGAATGTCCAGGGATGAAATCTCTTTAGCTCTGGCAAATCTGGAACTTACACCACAATGGTACTTTGATACTTCCGTTGTCTATACAAGCGATGACGAATACGATAAATTCTCCATGTATGGATCTAGTTTATCAGCTGGAGATATTGTCGCAAAAGGGTCAGCAGTCAAAGTCTACACGACCCCTTTGAATTTGACCGTTCAATATTTGTATGAGATTGGCAATTATACCGATTCCTTTGGAAATAGTCTACAACTTGAACAAGCGGACTTCCAAAACAAGGAATTCATAGCAGATGGAATAGGTGCAGTCACTGTCAGCAAGTTTGTAGATGGTGATACCACATGGTTCCAAAGCGGGTCTGAATCATTTTCAGTTCGCTATCTTGGAATTGATACACCCGAATCCACTGCACTATATGAACCTTGGGGAAAAGCTGCAGCTCACTTCACTCAAGAAGTTTTGAGTAGCGCAGATCAGATTGTTCTTCAAGCTGAAGGTGAACGCCAAGACGGAAATGGCAGATATTTAGCCTGGGTCTGGTACCTACCTGAAGGTGGAGACACTTTCTTGCTACTCAATCTTCAATTGGTTGAACTGGCTTACTCCAAAAACAAAGTATCATCAGGTAGTGTCTATAATGACATTTTGGGACTTGCAAACTTCAACGCGTCCTTGACGAAGAGAAGAGTTTGGGGAGAAATCGATCCAAACTATGACTATTCCAAAGAGGGCACTCAAATGTCCATTGCCTATCTGCTTGAAAACTTTGAAACGTTTGTAGGGCTGAAAGTTGTCATTTCTGCTCAAATTACTAGAATTTCCGAAAACAACATCTATCTCCAGGATGAATCTGGAAAAGGGATAAATATGTACATCGGATATTCGACCCAAACAGCTCAGCTTCAACTGGGAGTGCATTTGACTGTTGGTGCCTTGGTTCCAACATACTATAACGGCTCTCCTCAATTATCGAATTTCAATGCGTTCAACATCAGTGTAAACACGGATACGTATGAAATTGAACCAACACTTATTACTTCATCAGAATTTAATTTTGGAATGCTCGGAACGCTTGTTACGATGGAACATTTGCATGTTACATCATTTAGCGTTTCCCCCACGACCGATATTACAAGCATCTATGTTATGGACGATTTAGGAAATACCATATTAATCCGTGCTGGTGCATATTCGGGAGTTGATTTAGATGCTTTAGGCTTAACCGTTGGTGACTACATCACTGTTACTGGACCCCTATCATATTATGACTACGACTACAACAATGACCCTTCAACTTATGTCTATGATATGGCAAATGTACAGTTATTGCTAACCACCAGCGATGATATAGTGATTGAATAAAAAGAACATATATAAATAAGGAGGAAATTATGAAGTTAATGATCAAAAAATTATCATTGTTTGCGTTCATCGGATTGTTATTCTTAGCAATCGCCGGATGTACAACAACAACGACAACAGTATCAGAATTAACTGATACAGAAAAAGTCGCAGCGGTATTAGATGGAATTGATCTTGGCAATATATCTGCAGTAACAGCAGACATGACATTGCCGACTACAGTAGACGGGGTTTCATTATCTTGGTCTTCTGCAAACACGAACGTTCTTTCTAACACTGGAGCGGTTGTCATTCCAGCTTACACCGTAGGTAACGTAACCGTCGTATTGACCGTTACTGCTACCCTAAATGATGTAACCGATTCAAAGACATTCAACGTAACAGTATCAAAGGAAACTGTAACAGCTTTCCTTACGAGAGCCGGAAACTCGATCATCATCAATAGTGCCGACTCCATTACGAGCAATTTTACACTTCCAGCAACCGTTCTTGGAGCGGATGTTACATGGGTTTCTTCAAACACTGCCATGGTTTCTATCGCTGAAACTGCAGTTGATGACAAATACGCTGTCACTGTCACTCGTCCTTCAATTGACGACGGTGGAGCAAATACCAGCGCACAACTAACAGCTACATTATCGATTGACGATAATGAACTCGAAGTCGTAAAGACAATCCTTGTCTTGGCTGAAGCTGGTTCAACGCACGTTACAACTATCGCCGAAGGATTGGCATTACAACTAGGTACTTATATTACTTGGGAAGGTATGACTATTCTTGGTAAAGGTACTGACGGATTCTATTTCACAGACGGAACAGACATCATGTTTGTTTACAGTTCTTCAATTTCACCAACAGTTACTGTCGGAGCAGTTTATGACGTTACTGGTGGAATCGCACTATACAATAGTATTCCTGAAGTTCAAACAATAGGATCAAACGTTGTTAAGGTGAAAACATCTACAGTTGCAGCTAGAGAAGTAACTCCAACAGTCGCAACTATCGATGAAATCATTGCCAACCATGTTGGATATGATGGAACAAATCCAATGGTTTTCAAAGAATACACAGTAACAGCAAAAGTATATTATGATGAAGCTCTTGGAAGCTATGGAACTTACTTGGTATTAAATGATGCACTCACATTAGACAAGACGCATGCAATCCGTATTTATTACAAATCAAATATGACAACAGTTTCTGCACTTGCAGGACAAACAGTCACTTTGAATATCGTTATGTTTGGATACAACAGTGGAGCAAACTACCTTGACTGGTATGCATACTTCTTCGGAACCACTGACGACATCCAAGTTACATTCGCAAACGATCAAGACGCAGTCGATGCAGCTTTTAACTCGCTGACAATTCCACTAAGCGTTCTTGAAGACACAACACTTGACTTGCCAGCATCTCTCTTTGGTGTTTCATTAAGTTATGCATCTAGTGATGCAGCAGTCATTAATCCAACAACTGGATTTGTTGACAGAGCAAGTGTTACAGGACAAGTTTCTGTTACATTGACAGTAACAGCTACAAGAGGTAGCGTTACGGATTCAACAGATTATGTCATCAAAGTTGGAGAAACTCCATTATCAACCATCGCTCAAGTATACTCTACGGATATTGCAGTATATGAAGCAATCCGTATTCAAGGTATCTTGACAGGAAAAACAGCTCCAACAGCTTTCTGGATTCAAGACGCAACAGGTGGTTTGGATATTTATGCCGCTACTACAGATGTTCAAAACCAATTGATCGCATTACTTGGACAAAAGGTTGAACTGATTGGTAAAAAAGAACTTTATAATGGCTTATATGAAATCACTACAATCACAAGCGTTACTGTTGTTGATGCATCCCCAACCGCAGTTGTCCCTGCATCACTCAATGAAGTTGCCTTCACAAAAGAAGCATTACTTCCATACCAAGGCACTCTTGTAAGTTTTGAAGGATTTATCTTGACAGCTAACCCAGTTGTGGATTCATACGGAAACGTTACATTCACATTGCTTGATTTGGCTACTGGCAGAACAATCCCTGTTAAATGGGATAGCCGTGTTGGAGATGTAACTGCTCTAACAGCAGCTTTGACAGCATTCCATGCAGGTGACGCAGTCAACATCGTTGGCGCAGTCGTTGCTTGGCCATCAAACAATCCATTAATCGGTATTTTCAATGCAACTCAAGTTGTTGCGGGAACTGCAGTAACAGACGCTGATTATTTGGCAAATGATGCACTCCTCTATACAACGAATTTAGAACTTACTTCTGATTATGTACTACCTACACCAGTATATTCAACATTTGCAGTTTCAGCGATTTCTTCTGAACTGACTGCATATATCGCTGATGGAACAACTCAATTAACCGTAACAAACCCAGAAGGCGCTGACGTCTCTGGTACAGTAACGATTACATTGACAAAAGGCACTACAACATTAGACGTTGTTCTTAATGTCACTGTTAAGGCCGTTACGGACGCTGAAAAGTTGGCAGCAGCACAAGCTGATTTAACAGTCGCTACAACAGCCAATGAATATGATACATTAGTATTACCGACTGAAGGACTTATGGGAACTTCAATTGCTTGGGCATTAAATACAGGCGATGCAGTTCTTACAGATTCCAAATTATTCTTCAATTTGACAGGTTCTGCTTATGATGTAACTTTAACAGCTACATTGACTTTAGGAACTGAAACAGCATTGACAAAAGACTTTACAGTCGCAGTTTCACCAATTACAGTTATCAGTGATTTATCATTGTTGACAGCAAAATCTGGTGATCCACTGGCGTGGACAATTGCAAATACAACTAATGTCTATGTACAAGGTGTTGTAACCGGAGTAGTTTATGACGGTGTATTCATCCAAGACGCTAGTGGCAATGGATTCTTCTTGTATCATCCAGTAGGAACAGTTGCTGTAGGTGACGAAATCGTCGCAAAAGGCGCACTGGCTGATTTCAGAAGCGCAAGACAACTTGCTTACGGCGGAGTTGTAAAAGTTATTCTTACCAGTGAAAATTCAGTTGATTCACAAGTATTGACTCTTGACGAAGTTATCGCCTTGACATATGCAGATTGTGGATCTGTCTTTACAGTCACTGGACTAGAAGTTTATTCTTATCCAAATTCAACAACAGTTATTTTCAAAGTCAATGGTACTTCTTCAGTACAATACTTGAGACTTTATTACAATGACTGGGCATCATGGTTAGACGAAGTATATCCAGTAGGAACATTCTTACCAGAAGTTCAATTCAACATGTACAATATTTATACTACAAACGTTGCGAACCCTGGAGATACTTTCAACATCGATAATTTCTTAATCAGCGTTACCGATGAACAACTTCTTACTGTCGCTCTTGCTTCCGTGGTATTACCAACAGCTATTACAGCAGACACGACATTAACATTCCCAGCATCTTATGCAGGGGTAGCATTAACTTATACTTCTGATAATGATGCAGTCATCAACGCAGCAACGGGTGTTGTAGACTTATCGTCACTTACAACTCAAGTAACAGTTACAATCACTGTTACAGCAACTTACGGAGAATCCGGAACAGATACAGCAACATTCGCTATCAAAGTCGGAACGATTCCTCTATCTACAGTCGCAGAAGTTATTGCTGCTGCAACAAGTACAGTTGTTAGAGTTCATGGTGTAGTCACAATGTCTGAATATTATCATACATACATGATTCAAGACGCTACAGGCGGTGTTGCAGTTTATACTGGCGACGCTACCATCCTTGCTTTCCTTGCTAGCAATTATGGCAAAGAAATCGAAGTAATCGGATCTAGAACTGCATATAGCGGCCTAGTCGAAATTGCTCCAACAGAAGCTACATTGGTTGGCGACGGAGTTCTTCCAACACCAGCTAATCTTGATGCTGTCACTTTAGACGCAACAAACTTGTTGGCTTATCAAGGACAATTAGCAGAAGTCACGAATATGTTAGTTACAGATGTATACGCAGATTCTTATGGAAATATCACTTTGACTTTAACAAGAGTTTCTGATGGAACTTACGTTAAGATGAAATGGGATTCACGCGTTACATTATCAACAGAAGCAAACGCTCTAATTTCCGGAGTTGTTCTGGGCGACATTGTGAACGTTCAAACTGTATTAGGTTGGGCTTCCAGCAATCCAATGTTGTTCTTCAATGACAAAACGGTCATTACTGAAGGAACTTTGACTGATCAACAAATCGCAGATTATGAGTTAACAAAAGTAACATTACCAGCGACACCACAAACGGCTGACTTTACATTAGACGTTGCAGGTGTTGTCGGCTCTACAATCGAATGGGCATCCAATGATGCAGCTATCGCTATTACAGGTTCAGCCGCAGTTGTTACACGCCCAGATTCATCATCATCAGATGTAGTTGTTACTTTGACTTATACAGTTACTTATGGAACAGCAACAGCATCTAGCACAATCGACATCACGGTTACTGCCGAATCATCAGCTCCAGTTGAAACAGTGGCATATTCTACCGGATTCGAAGCTGCAGACAGCTTTGCCGCAACAACGGTTTACAATAACACATCCGTTTTGTTCTCAGGAGCAGCTAGCTATCAATGGGGAACTTATTATGGTACTCCATCTACTACTAGCCCCATCACTGATTTACAATCAATGCAAATGCGTTATTACACTACCGCACCAGCTAATTACGGATATACTTACACAAACTTCTCAGTAGCTGATGTAACAAAAGTTGTCTTTACAGCAAAAAATTATGCTGGAACAGTCGATGTCACGGTATCCTATTCAACAGATGGCGGTGCAAATTGGACCGTTGCTCAAGTAATAGATCTTACTACGACAGCTACAGAATACAGTGTCACGATTAACTCAACCGGAAATACTATGATTAAATTTGAAATGTCTGGTACAACCGTTGCGGACAGATTGACAATTGATACTGTTTCAATCTTTAACATGCAATAATTTTTAATGCATCACAGTTTTAGAAAATTTACAAAAGGCACCGCGTTAAGCAGTGCCTTTTTTCTATATTTGAAAAATTCATTGATTTCCTAAAAAAAGTTATAAAATCCATTATATGAATATGTTATAATTGAACTACCCATTAAAAGGAGAGATACATAATGACAAAAAAGATTATTCTTACAATTGTATTATTTTTATTTACTTTTTCAATAGCAGGTTGTGATTTATTTGGTGGCAATACCACAACAACTGCAACTACTTTTGATACATCCGGAGTTACGACGACTACAACTACGACTACAACGACATCTGGATCAACTATTACGTCAGAATCAGAATTAGCTGTTTTGACAGGACTCGCAAACCTAGTGATTATTTCTGATCAAGACAACATGACAACAAGTTTTACGGTTCCATCAGAAGTAGGAGATGCTACAGTAACTTGGGTATCGAACAACACGGATTATGTAAGTGTTGCTCCTGCGACCATTCTAAATGATTTAGGAAATTTAGTATATCAGGTTACCGTTACGAGACCAGACCAAACGACAGGCACCGTTACGGTTATATTAACTGGAACTTTCGTTTTGGGAGATTCAACTTATGATAAAGATTTCGTCTTACGTGTTCAATTTGAAGAAGATGCCTCTTTGGTAACGACCATTGCAGATGGTATGGCACAAACACTTGGAACATATTTGACATGGAAAGACATGACTGTAATTGGTGTCGGAACAGACGGATTCTTCTTTACTGATGGAACAGACATCATGTTCGTATATAGCGCGGCTGTAGCCGCAACAGTACAAGCTGGTGAAGTTTATGACATCAATGGAGGAGTTTCTCTATACTACAGTGCACCTGAGGTTCAAAATATTGATACTAACATCGTTAGTGTTACAGCTTCTGCCGCAGCGGCAAGAACTGTGACGCCGACTAGTGCTACCATTGCTGAAGTCATTGCCAACCATACAGGCTATAATGATACAAATCCGATGGACTACAAATTATATACTGTCACAGGACGTGTATATTATGATTCATCATTAGACGCGAACTATACAACTTACATTATTCCGTCAGGTTCATCCACGTTGGACAAATCTGAAGCCATTCGTATTTATTACAAGAGTAATATGGCATCAGTTAGTGCCCTCAACGGACAAGTTGTCACTCTTGATGTATTGATGTTTGGATACAACAGCAGTGCTACGCATTTGGATTGGTACGCTTACTTCCTTGGAACAGCAGAAGATATCATTGCCGAATCGATGACTGATGCAGAAAAATTAGCAGTATCCGTTGGACAACTAGCATCCAGTTATGATGTTACCACCTCACTCACACTTCCTGCACCAGGCTTTGGTTCCATTACAAATGTTACTGTTTCAACTGAAATAAGTGACTATCTAAGTTATAGTGGAGGAGTTTTCACCGTTGTCAGACCTTCAGTCGACACAACAGGATCGATTTCCGTGACACTTGAAGTAAATGCAGAGTCACAAACGGTTGTCATCCCTGTAACAATGAAAGCTGAAGTTGTGGTCGAAGGAAGCACAGTCATCATCTATGAAGTATATGGTGGTGGCGGTAATACCGGTGCACTATATTCAAACGACTATGTAATTTTATATAACACAACAGATGCAGCAATTGATTTAACTGGTTATTCAATACAATATGCAAGCTCGACAGGAACCTTTACAAATAATTTAAATCTTGTTGGAACAATTGATGCACACGCTTATTATGTAATTCAATTAGCGGCAGGTGCAACTGTGTTGGATAAACCTCTTCCTGTTACTGCCAATGTTACTGGAGGTATAGCGATGAGTAAATCTGACGGAAAAGTTGCATTGGTTCACGCGTTAGCATCCTATTCAATTACAGGGTCTTCAGACGCTGCAGTAATCGACTTTGTTGGATTCGGTGGAGCATCAGACTTTGAGACAACTGCTACCGCTGTTCTATCCAACACAACATCTGCTAAAAGAGTTTCATTTGTGGATACAAATAACAACTCAGCAGACTTTGTTGTAGGAACACCAGACCTTTCTTACTTAATTCCTTAAACATAATTAAAGCATAATAAAAGTGGGAGTCCGTATCGGACTTCCACTATTTTTTTTATTAACCTTGTAAGTTGTCCCAAACCAAATCTACGAATTCAGGATAATCAATGTAAGGGTTACGGTTGTTTTGATATGTATAGATTTCGTTGTTTCTAGCTCTTTCAAAATCGTCTACTGGGTCTTCGGCATTCCACGCAAGCAATACACTTAATAGTCCCATCTGGTGAACATTTGGATATTGATCCACAAGTTCCAAAACAGAGTACATCGTCATCATATAGAACAATATTCGAGCGACGTCGCCCTTGACCTCGTCTCTTGGCTCAAAGGTAGTTGTAGTGGTTGTAAGGTCGTAATATTTGTTTCCTCTGGATGAGTTCAAACTAGGATTGGCTGGTTTTAAATTATGAATGTCCGAAGCCATGTTGACAACGCCTCCAGCGTCTTCGCCAAGTAAAGATTGTGGCCAAACGTGTTCTTTGTTCCAAGTGACTCCGCCGTCCCAAGCTCCGCTTACGGACGTTCCTGAGTAGACAAGTATAACGTTACTTGAGTTATTTGGGTCTCTATCAGTATAAGCCAACTCAGTACTTGCGTCGTAGTAAATGTGACCTTGGTAGCCAGTATTTACAATGGTTCTTAATGCAAGAAGAAGCGTTTCACCAACGAGTCCCTCAGCAGTTTGATAATATGCCATATCGATGACCAAATCTGTTGTTGGTTCTAATACTGTAATGTCGAATGTAGTTGAAAAAGTCAAATAAGATACCGTAATGGTTTTGACTCCAGGTGTTGAAGAATCGAATCCAGAGAGTGTATAAACAGAGGATGAAATCGGAATAACCGATGAATTTGCTTTTACCAATACGACAATGATAGAGTCGTAATTGAAAGAAGTTCCTAAATTGTATTCCAATTTGGTGTTTTCTATCACAGAGATTCCAACAAATCCGTTTGTGGTTGTTGCTGTAGAAGTAGATGTGGTTGAGGATTCTGTAGTCTGACTTGAAGTTGTAGTTTGTGAAGTTGTAGTCGTAGTGGTCGTACTTCCGAAGAAATCGCATCCAGCTAGTAAAATGGTAAATATCATTAACATTGAAACAACTAAAGTTTTTCTAAAAATATTTGGCATAAGTCTTGTCCTTTTCTTGAATTGTCTAGGTCATATCATTATAACATAAAGGTTTTACGAAATAAAGAATGAAATTTTTAAAAAGTCATTAGATATGAAATTCTATTGATATGTGATATAATATTCTACTAAGCTGAAAATGGAGACTACTATGGAAAAATTAATTTTTAATCTTATTGAAGAAAATCAAATCATTGTTATTTCAAGGCATAAAAACCCGGACTTGGATGCATACGGAGCACAATTTGGGCTTTACTATGCATTAAAAGAAAGATTTCCGAAAAAGGAAATTTATGTCATCGGAGATACTAATTCATTAAATAGTTTTAAAGAATTGGATAATATATCTCAAGAAACTTTGTCAAAATCGCTATTTTTTATATTGGATACAGTTTCTAGCCAAATGTTGAAAGATGACAGTTATGCATCTGCAAAAACCGTTGTATTAATAGATCATCATCAAAATGAACCGGATATCTCATATGACCATTACCTCAGAAACGTTTTAGCGTCATCAACTTCAGAAATGGTTTCAAAAATACTAAGTCAAAATGGAATTTCGCTTACAAGAGATGCCGCAAGAGCTTTATTTATGGGAATTGTTGGAGATACAGGAAGGTTCTTATACTCTGGAACGACTTCTGAAACATTAAGGGTCGCTGCAGACTTGATTGATGCTGGGGCAGACTTTACTGATATTTTCTCGAAAATGTATACCGAAACGTTACAGTCCAAAAAAGTAAAATCAGATTTTTTCAACTCGATACAATTAACGAAACATAAAGTTGCTTATCACCTGAACGATAATGATTTTTTAAATAAACATCATTTAGAACCGAATTACGCAAGTAGAGGACTTGTTAATCAAATGTCAGGGATAGATGAAGTTCCTGTTTGGGTTAATTTAACGGAAGACTTGACAAATAATGTCATTCTTGTGGAAATTAGATCGAGAAACATCCCGGTTGTACAAGTAGCGAAAAATCATGGTGGCGGAGGTCATCTGCTTGCTTGTGGATGCCAAGTGAAAGAATGGAAAGAAACAGAAATCATATTAAAAGAATTAGACCAATTAGTGGAGGAAAATAATGGATAAACAATTTATACTAGATAAGATTCTAGAATACAAAAAAATCATCATACATATGCATGCTAGACCTGACGGTGATTGCTACGGAGCTGGGTTTGGACTCAAAAACATTTTGACAGAGTCCTTTCCAGAAAAAGAAGTCTATATCGTAGGAGAGACTGCCGAATACGTTAGTTTTATCGGCGAACCTGATATTATACCTGACGAGACCTATAAAGGCGCTCTGTCGATTGTCGTAGACACTGCAACACACGAACGTGTTGCGGATCAAAGATATTCTCTAGGGGAATATGTCATCAAAATCGACCATCATTTGCCGGTTGATCAGTATGGAGATTATCAGTACGTCGATACAACAAGACCAGCTACAGCTCAAATCATTATGGAATTCTACATTGAGTTTTCAAATGTTTTGAAATTAAACATGGCAGCCGCAAAAGCACTTTATACGGGTATTATTACGGATACAGGAAGATTCAAATACCGCAGCGTTACATCTGATACTTTCAAAGCGGTTGCTCATCTGTTAGATTTTGGATTGGATTTTACATCCGTGTTGTCTATTTTGGATGTCAAAAGTGAAAATCAATTAAAGCTTCAAGGATATGTTTTACAAAATTTCGAAAAAACGCCTAATGGCGTAGCCTATATCAAAATGACACCTGAAGTCATCAAGAAATTTGATGTCACTCTCGAAGAAGCGACTTCTTTAGTCAATGAACTATCTGTATTGCAAGACTGTCCTGTATGGATGCTCTTTGCTGAATATGAAAACAATATTGTTCGTGCAAGAGTTCGTTCTAAAGGACCGGCTATTGATAAACTCGCGAATAAATACGACGGCGGCGGACATCCAATGGCATGTGGAGCGAATTTGGGAAATTGGGAAACGGTGGATAAAATCCTTGCGGATGCAGATTTGCTTGTAAAAGAATACAAAGAAAAATTAAAAGTATAAAATATTATCTTTGTTTTAAATAAAACAATAAAATATAAAAAAATTAAAATGAAAGTGTTTTCTATGGTATGAATAACACTTTCTTTTTGTTATAATAAATCCGGTTTAAAATCTATATTAGATTTTCGGAGGAACCAATGTATCCAATATTCTTAGAAATCGATTGGAAAGTCACTATTTTTGAGATTCTCGGAGGGCTTGGTATCTTTTTGTTCGGTATCAATCTAATGAGTACCGCATTAAAGAAACTCGCCGGATCAAAGTTAAAGATATTTTTGGAAAAAACAACAAATACTCCTTTTAAAGGAATTTTGGTAGGTATTTTGATCACCGCCATTATTCAATCCTCTTCAGCAACAACTGCAATCGTAGTTGGCTTGGTTAGAGCAGGATTAATGACTTTACCACAAGCTGTAGGTGTTGTGTTTGGCGCCAATATCGGTACAACGGTCACCTCTTTATTAATTTCACTAAAAATAGGTGATTACGCAATGCCAATCATGTTTGTCGGTAGTGTAATGACCTTTTTCTTGCACGGAAGAAAGTTCAAAGAAGCAGGACAGGCAATTTTGGGATTTGGAATGCTGTTTTTCGGACTAGAAACCATGGGAGGTTCACTCAAACAGCTCGTTGAGCTTGAAGCTTTCCATAATATGCTTCTGAGCGTGTCTGACACGCCCGTCCTAGGCGTTTTAGTTGGTATGATGACAACAGCCATCATTCAATCATCTTCCGCTACAATCGGTATTTTGCAGCAACTCTATTCAACGGGTGGCGTTCCTTTAATGGGTGCAATTGCAATTGTGCTTGGTGACAATATCGGAACAACTGTCACTTCTGTTATGGCCGCAGCTGGTGGGTCTTCTGCCGCAAAAAGAACAGCAGCCGTTCACGTTGTATTCAACTTGATTGGGTCAATCATATTCTTGCTTTTGATTCATCCGTATTTCTTATTAATTTCATTTCTCGGAGAACATTTGATTCCAGATTATCTAACGAATAAATTGACGATTTCCTTGGTCCATGTTCTCTTTAACCTAATCAACGTGTTTATCATGTATTGGTTTATAAAGCAACTTGTATGGTTGGTAACAAAGATTGTTCCTTCAAAGAACGAAATTGCATTAAACGATGTCGTTTTAGAAGAACATTTGATAAAGTCGTCCCCAGATTTAGCCCTAGAAAATGCACTTAAGGCGATTACAAACATGGGTAATGTTTGCAAAGTCATGTTCGAGTATACTTATGATTTCTCCATCAACAAAGAATTGAAAGTCAAAGAACTCGGGCTTCAATGTGAAGAACTTCTTGACACGATGGATGATAAAATTCATAACTATCTTATTAAAATCGGTGCAAATGACCTTGATGACAAACAAGTTCAGCAGATTGCAAAAGACATGGACACAATTACAGATCTAGAAAGAGTTGGTGACCACTTGACCAATCTAATCGAGTTCTTTGATGAGAGAAATGTTCAAAAGATCGAATTGTATCCCGAAGCAAAAGCCGATTTGACTGAATTATATGAACTTCTCAGGAAAACATTGAGCCAATCATTAGAGGCCTATGCGACCAATAACAAAGAATTGGCATTAGAAGTCAATGTCAGGGAAGATATTTTGGATAAATTGGTCAAAAAATATAGGAAAAATCATGTGAACCGCGTCAACGATAAAAAGTGCGAAGAAACTGATGCGGGGTTCTATGTTGACATCCTTTCTAATATGGAACGCATCGGAGATCATTGCAATAACATCGTAATTAACATTCTAAGCGAAAGTTATACACATGACGACACTTATTTCTAAAAAAATCTTTACAAATATTCGAAAATATGTTACTTGTATTTATTGTCGATATAATATATAATATGTAAAGCATTTAAAGGGTGGTTTCATCATGCGTGTTCAAATTGATTTCAAAATGGCGACGGATGGCGTTCAATCGTATCAACACCGCGGGTTTGGAATCCTACAAGGAAACACACTTCGCTTCATTGATCATTTGGGAGATCGTTACGAGTTTGATTTTCAAAATCCAATGACAGCGTCCATGAATCGCCTTGGAAAGTCCCCATTGTCTATGACATTTAAAAAAGGAATACAATCCCCCGCTAAATTTACACAGGATGGATTCACACTTTTTCTTGATGTCATTACAACCGATTTAATCGTCGAAAAGAACCGTTTGGATATTGTATATCATATTACTGACGGTGAATCTATTTTTTCCAAACATCACTTAATGATGGATTGGAATGACCAACGGAAGGAATAATCATATGGCAGATTGGAATCAAATGTCTTTAATGGAAGTTGCCGAAAGTACATTGAAACAAAGTAAACAACCAATGTCTTTTTTGGAACTATTCCAAGCAGTTTGTGAACTGAAAGAAATTAGCGCAGAAGAGAAAAATGAAATTATCTCTCAAGTCTACGCGGATTTTATCACGTCTGCTAAGTTTGTGTATGTCGGAGACGATATGTGGGACTTGAAGAGTCGCCAATCCATAGACCTTTGGGATAAAGACGGAGCCTTTTACCAAGAATTCCCTGATTTTGAAGAAGAAGTCGAAGAGCCCGAGGAAGAAGAAGAGCTCGAAGAAGATTTGGATGAAGATGAGGAAGACGAGGAAGAAGAGGAAGAAGAGGAAGAAGAAAAAGCCATTTACGAAGACGATGTCGATTATGATGAGTTTGACGATGACGAAGAAGACTTTGTTGAAGATACCGATGATATTGCAATAGAGGAAGAAGAAGATTTCGATGACGACAAGTACAATGAGTACATGGACGATTACGAAAAGATGTACGACGAATAATATCAAATTGAATTGATTTCAAATCATGAATTTGTTATAATCTTAAAGAGCTCACTAAAAAAATGGTTCTCCTAACGGGGAACCTTTTCTTTTTTTAAAATCAATGGAGGAATGCATTGTGAAAACAACAAAATTCATCTTCGTAACTGGAGGTGTCGTTTCTAGTATCGGAAAAGGAATCACCGCAGCTTCACTTGGAAGACTTTTGAAAAATCGCGGATTAAAAGTGTTTATGCAAAAATTCGATCCTTATATCAATGTCGATCCCGGAACCATGTCGCCTTATCAGCATGGTGAAGTTTTCGTAACGGATGATGGCGCAGAGACAGACCTGGATTTAGGGCATTATGAACGTTTCATCGATGAAAACCTGTCAATCAATTCATCCATTACGATGGGAAAAATCTATTCCTCAGTAATTGAAAAAGAAAGAAGAGGAGATTACCTTGGTGCGACCGTTCAGGTCATTCCTCATATTACCAATGAAATCAAATCACGACTGGAAGCCGCAGCAAAAGAATCTCTTGCGGACGTTATCATTACCGAAGTGGGCGGGACTGTCGGAGATATTGAGTCTCTCCCGTTTTTAGAAGCGATTCGACAGGCAAGAAGAGATTATGGATATCAAAATACCATGTACATTCACAATACTCTAATTCCTTACTTGGAGACTTCGGGAGAACTGAAAACCAAACCGACTCAGCATAGCGTCAAAGAGCTAAGATCTCTTGGGATTACACCTGACGTTATTGTTCTTAGAACGCAAAAAGAAATTACAAACTCAATGCGTGAAAAAATCGCGTTGTTTTGCGATGTTAGAAAAGAGGCCGTCATCCAAGCATTGGATGCGAAAATCCTTTATGAAGTTGCGCTTGAACTCAAAAAACAAAACCTTGATGACCTTGTTTGTGAACATCTCATGCTTGAAACCAGAGAAAGCGACATGACGGAATGGGTTGCATTGATTGACAGAATCAAAAGTCTTTCTAGTACAATAGACATTGCGCTAGTTGGAAAATACGTTTCTCTCCACGATGCTTATTTATCAGTCTCCGAAGCATTGAAACATGCGGGTTATCATCATAAAACCATCGTCAAGATTCACTGGATTAATTCAGGAGAAGTCACAGAAGAAAATGTTGAAGCTTTACTTGGAAAGATGAAAGGAATCGTCGTTCCCGGCGGATTTGGTCATCGCGGAATCGACGGTAAAATAATTACAATTAAGTATGCCAGAGAACACAAAGTCCCATTTCTAGGACTCTGTCTTGGAATGCAGTTATCGATTGTCGAGTTTGCAAGTAACGTTTGTCATTTGGAAGGTGCGAATTCGACAGAATTCAATCCACAAACGCCTCATAACGTCATAGATTATTTGCCTGAACAGTATGAAGGTATCAATATGGGCGGAACAATGAGACTTGGTCTTTATGACTGCGCAGTTGAAAAAAACTCGATAGCCTACTCTGCTTATGGACAAGAGAACATCAAAGAAAGACATCGTCATCGATATGAATTCAATAATTCCTATAAAGCCACTCTAGAAAAATGCGGTATGAGATTCTCTGGCATCAACCCTCAAACAGGATTGTGTGAAATCATTGAACTCAAGAATCATCCTTGGTTTGTCGCAACTCAATTCCATCCAGAGTTTCTTTCGAGACCACAAAGACCTCATCCGTTGTTTCGGGACTTCATCCAAGCGGCTTTGAAACAATAAAAACAGGCAAATTCAACCTATAGTTGAATTCTTCAAAAAACAAATGAATTTCTTTGTTCCTTTTTGTGATAAAATATAGATATCACTTAATTGGAGGATACATCCGATGAGTACATTTGGAGAAAATTTAAGAGAAGCAAGAACGAAGCAGAAAATGACGCAAGCCGATCTTGCAGAGAAATTGTTTCTTTCAGCACAATCGGTGTCAAAATGGGAAAAAAGCGAAACAAGTCCTGATGTCGAGACCATAAAAAAAATATCAATTATACTAGACTGTGACCCCAATCTTCTATTCGGTTTCACATCAGGTCATTCAAACGATGCCGTGTTTGAGAAGCAATACTACCCACATACGAAAATAAAGGGAAGCATCCTCGCGAGTATGTTTGTGATGATGGCCTTGTTGATATCCGGAATTGTTTTGTTGATTGTTCTAGGAATGTATTATAATCTTGAACCGTTCAACTATGTAATTTTCATGATTAATGCTTTTATCGGAATCGTTCAGTTTATCATTGTGACAATCAAACAAACGTATAAAGTTCCGGAAACGGACCCGATAAATCAGAAATCAACTTATCTATTTATCTTAAATTTGGACGCGATTCTAATCTTTCTGGCGTTTCAAATATGCGTCCTTCCCACTCAATATGGACTTACTAGCATTATTGACGCTATCAGGTCTTTCAGAGTATTTGGTGAACAGGCTTTCTCAATGTATCTTCCCACTTTCATTGTTCAAATTATATTTATTGTTACGTTGATTCTATTCTATTTCTTGATAGATACCTCAATAAACAGAAAATTTAGAAAATCAAAATGATTTTCTTTCTTTTTTATAAATTAGGTATTGTGTTCTGCACAGTACCGTGTTACAATGTATTCAAGGAGGGATCATATGAACTCACAATTTAAAAGAGGAATCATTGAATTATGCGTTTTGTCGGAACTTTTGTCTGAAGACAAGTATGGATATTTGATTATCAGCGATATTTCGGAATATCTCGATGTCAATGACAATACGATTTACCCGATTTTGAGAAGGCTGACACAAGATGGATACTTTTCAACTTATTTGGAAGAATCCAATCTTGGCGCCCCAAGAAAATACTATCAAATGACGGAAAAAGGATTGAATTACTACGTTTCATTAAGAGATGAATGGGATGAATTCATCGGAGGAGTATATCAAATATTAAATAAAGGAGGAAACAAAGGTGAAGAAGTTCTTAGAAGAACTAGAGAAAGAATTAACAAATAAAGGCATTAAAAAAACTGAGATAGAAGAAATTATTCATGATCATGAGGAAATGATTGATGAAGCAATTAAATCGGGTTTAACCGAAGAAGAGATTGAAAAGAAGTTTGGCAGTCCGAAACACGTTGCAGACGAACTTGGTAATTTTACTCAAAACGAAGATGAAAAAGACACGGATATCAATGCTTTCAACTTATTCAAGACGTTTGCTGTTGACAAGGAATATAGCGTTGACATTCATTTGATAGATGAGGATTTTGAACTTTCCGGCGACGATTCAAATGAAATCAAAGTTTACTACAAAGGCAGGATTGATTTAAGCAAATATCAAATTACCTTTGAAAATGACCTATTTACAATCAAAGAACCCAAGATGGGATTCAATCTTTTTGGAAACAGAAGGTCAACACAAGCTTCTATATTGATTAAAGTACCATACAAAATGATTCCGTTATGTTCCATCTCTGGAATCAATGCAGATGCAATCATTAGTAGAATCAAAGCGGACACATTCCGAATTAAAACGACAAATGGCGATGTTTCTTTGAGTGATGTTACATGTAAACTTTTCAAAACCGATACCGTCAATGGAGACATGCAAATTCGTAGGCTTTCATCTGAAACAATCCAATTCGTGACCATCAGCGGTGATGTGACGATGGATCGCATTGAATGTGAAAATAATTTTTCGGTTAACTCGGTTAGTGGCGACATGCATATCAATGACATGAAGTCTGGAGATTGCGAATTTCATACCGTGAGTGGCGATGTCGAAGCAGTTAATTTTTATCCAGCGAGCATTACACTCAAATCTGTATCCGGCGATTTAGACATCCGAAATGAAGACATGAGTCGTCAAATTGAGATTAAAAGCAAAAAATCTGTATCCGGCGATATTAAAATCGGAAAAAAGTAAGACACTTTTGGTATAATATTGACAAGAGGTGATGAATTTGGAAACATTAAAAGAATTTAGAGAACTTGTCAAAAAAACCAAAGCATACATATATGCCTTACAGCTAATCGGTTGGGATTCCAATACCGAAGCCCCAAGAGGATCTTTCCCTAGAAGGGCTGAAATGGTTGGAATTTTGAGTTCTGAACTATTCAAACTCCAAACGGGACAAAGAACGATAGAAGTAATCAACGAATTGTTTGAACACAAAGATTCTCTTGAACCGCTCGTAAAAAGAGAAATCAAGAAAGCGAAAAAGGATCTCGATAAAATCGTCAAGATTCCTGAAAACGAGTTTGTGGAATATCAGAAATTGCTTCAAATGTCACAATCGGCTTGGGAAGAAGCAAAAGAAAAGAGCGACTTTAATCTATTCAAAGACAATCTAGTTCAAATCATTGATTATAATCGCAAATTTGTCTCTTATTATGGAATTGACGACGAACCTTACAATATTCTGCTCGATGATTATGAAGAAGGAATGACGATGAAAGAATTCGATCATTTCTTCGATGTATTGAGAGCGGATCTGGTTCCGTTTGTCAAAAAAGTACTAGCCGCAAAGAAAAAAGAAAATGATGATTTCATGACCGCTTTCTTCAATAAAGAAGGACAGCAGAAGTTTTGCGATTATCTCATCGATGTCATGTCTTTCGATCGCTCTCGCGGCGTAATGAAGAAATCAGTTCATCCGTTTACTTGGAATACATCACCAGATGATGTTCGCTTTACCACAAGATACTTAGAAAACTATATGTTCTCATCGATTTTCGCAGCCATTCACGAACTTGGACATGCGACCTATGAACAACAAATATCGAAAGAATTCGATGATACGTTGTTAAATAGTGGCACTTCCATGGGCATTCATGAATCTCAATCCAGATTCTATGAAAACGTGATTGGAAGATCCAAAGCGTTTTGGGAAACGCACTATCCAAAACTCCAAAGCATTTTTAAAGAAGAATTAAAAGATGTCTCATTAGAAGATTTCTACAGAGGGGCGAACAAAGTTGAAGCGTCGTTCATACGTGTAGAAGCTGATGAACTTACTTATGCTCTTCACATTATGATGAGATATACAATTGAAAAGAAACTGTTCAGTGGCGAGATTGAAGTTGAGCAACTTCCAGCGTATTGGAATCAAATGTCACAAGAGTATCTTGGAATCACTCCGACAAATGACGCTGATGGCGTACTGCAAGATGTACACTGGAGCGCAGGGTTGCTCGGATATTTCCCGACGTACGCTTTGGGAAGTGCATATGCAGCTCAGTTTTACAATACAATGAAAAAAGAACTTGATATCGATGACTTGGTCCGAACGAACAAGATTAGTGTCATCAATTCCTGGCTCAAAGACAAAATACACAAGTTTGGATCCTCGAAATCACCCAAAGAATTATTGATGGAAGTGACTGGTGAGGAATTCAACCCATCATATTATGTTGAATATCTCAAGGAGAAGTATACTGAAATTTTCTTGAATTAATGATTATTTGGCAAATCCAACGATTTGCCTTTTTCATTCTTTTTCATAATTCCAGCAATTCTTTTTCATAAAAAATACACAAAGTAATGGTATAATTAAAAAAAACAGTAGGAGGAATATCATGTTACTGAAAAAAGAACTCATTGAATCGATTCTTGATGCCGGTCTAGCGACCGGGGCGGATTTTTCAGAAGTTTACATTGAAGAGAAAAATTCAGATTCCATTCAGATGATTGGCGGAAGAGTAGAAAAAGTCACCGGAACGAAAGTATTTGGAGTGGGAGTGAGACTTGCACTTGGACTTCAAAGCGTGTACGGATATACGAACAGCCAAAACCCAGAAGTATTACTCAAACTTGCTCGCGATCTCAGCGCTTCGTTTTCAAAGGAAACTTTAACAAAAAGATTGCCACTATCCAAACTTGAAGTTGGAAAAAAACATCAAGTAAAAATCAACCCAAAAGACGTTAGTCTTGAAACGAAAGTTGCTATGATGCAAAAGGCAAATCTTGCCGCTAAAGAATACGACGAAGTCATTCAACAAGTATCTGTTCGCTTAACAGACTACGTACAAGAAGTATTGATTGCGAATAGTGAAGGACGTTTTGTGACCGAAGACAGAGTCAGATCCATTCTATATGTTCAATCGATTGCAGGGAAAGACGGCGTAATGCAAACAGGAATGGAAAGTTTAGGGTCTGGAAAAGGATATGAATACTACGATGAAGATGTAGATATCGTTGAAACAGCAAAAAGCGCCTCAAGAATCGCAAAAACAATGTTGTTTGCGGAAGAATGTCCAAGCGGAAATATTCCAGTTATCATCAATAACAAATTCGGAGGAGTCATCTTCCATGAAGCCTGTGGACATAGCTTGGAGGCAACTTCGGTTGCGAAAAATGCATCCGTGTTCTGTGGAAAGTTGAACACACAAGTCGCAAACACAATCGTTTCCGCAATTGACGACGGAACCATTGAAAACGGATGGGGAAGCGCAAACTTCGATGATGAAGGCTATCCTCAACAAAGAAGAGTGCTGATTGAAAAAGGAATTCTTAAATCCTATATGGTTGATAAACTCAACGCTAGACGAATGGATCATCAACCAACAGGGTCATCAAGAAGAGAATCCTACAAATACGCACCAACCTCAAGAATGAGTAATACATTCATCGACAATGGCGAATCCACTTTTGATGAAATCATTCAAGCAACAAAATACGGCCTCTTCGCTGCCAAGTTAGGCGGAGGATCTGTTAACCCAGGTAATGGTGATTTTAATTTCGCTGTTATGGAAGGCTACATCGTTAGAGATGGAAAAATCTGTGAACCCGTCAGAGGGGCTTCTTTAGTTGGAAACGGCGCGGAAATCTTACACAAAATCGACATGGTCGGAAATAACCTTGACCGCGGAAGAGGAATGTGCGGATCTGTATCAGGATCGATTCCTGCAGATGTTGGACAACCGACACTTCGAGTTTCCTCCATAACAGTTGGCGGAAAGAAAGGAGCGAAATAACAATGAATATTGATAAACTATTCAAAGTCGCTCTTGAAAAAGGATTGAGTGACGTTCAAGTCTTTCTATCGAATTTTAATCAACTATCGATTGAAGTTTTCGAAGGAGAACTTGATAAATATGAAATTTCTGACACATCCAGTCTAATCGTACGTGGTGTATACAACGGCAAGATGGGGTCTTATGTTACTGAAATCATGGATGATTCCTTAATTGATGAAATTATAGAACATCTAATCGCAAATGCAAAAGTAATTGATTCTTTAGATGATGCTATCATTTATGAAGGCGATAAAAGTTATACAACCGTTGAAGGCTTGTATAATGAAGAATTGGCAAACACCGAAGTATCTAAAAAAATCGCTATGGCAAAAAGCCTTGACAAACTATTCCATGAAGGTTCACCCTTAGTTTCTATCGCACAAACGATGTATCAAGAATCATCCAGAACCGTAATGATTCAAAATACAAAAGGGTTGAAACTCTTTAACAAAGTGAACTCTGCGTATTTTGGTGGAGATGTCATCGTGAAAAATGACAAAGATCAAAGAACGAATTTTGATATCATCATTTCAAACGACTTTAGCGATTTTAAATATGAATTGCTTGCAAAAGAAATTGTTGAAGATGCAGTGAAACAACTTGGTGCTGTTCCAGTGCCATCTAATGACTATGAAATTGTTTTTGGACCTATCGCTCTCGCAACTTTGCTTTCGGCATTTCAAAACATTTTCTCAGCTGACGCAGTTCAAAAAGGATTTTCCTTATTGAAAGGCAAATTAAATGAAGTCATCGGTTCTGAAAAAGTAACCATCGTAGATGATCCTTTCCTAAAAAAGAGTAGTAGTTCACGTTCTTTTGATGATGAAGGTGTCGCAACGAAATATAAAGAATTAATATCAAAAGGCGTTTTAAAAACTTATCTGCACAACTTGGTTACTGCAAAGAAAGATGGAGTTGCATCTACAGGTAACGGATTTGGAACTTCTGTTTCAGCAATCAATCTAATGATGCTTCCAGGAGAAAATACACCACAAGAACTGATTGATTCAGTCAAAGATGGAATTTGGATTAAAGAAGTTCAAGGCGCTCATGCTGGTGCAAATCCGGTCAGTGGAGATTTCTCATTACAGGCAAGTGGATTCGTTGTCAAAGACGGCATAATCGGCGCTCCAGTCGCATTGATTACTGTTGCGGGGAATATCATAACAATGTTGAAAGACGTTGTAATGGTATCAAATGAGTCAAAAATGACCTATTATGGAATCACTTGTCCTTCCATCAAGGTTCAAAGCATGTCCGTATCGGGGAAATAAGATAAATGCATAAGAATCCGAAATTTCGGATTCTTTTTTTCTACCTTTCGCTTAAGTGTTTCACCTTTACTTTTAGACGTATTTTTTGTATAATATATCTGTTAAAATTAAATTTTTAGGAGGAACTAACAATGGGTTTGGTTTCATTAGAACAAATGTGTAGAAAGGCATACGAGAATGGGTATGCAGTAGGGCAATTCAACATCAACAATCTTGAATGGACAAAAGCAGTTTTATTAACCGCCGAAGAACTAAAATCTCCGGTTATTCTTGGAGTTTCCGAAGGCGCAGCTAAATATATGACCGGATACAGAGTGGTTTCGGAAATGGTTAAAGCAATGGTTCAAAGTTTGAATATCACTGTTCCAGTTGCGCTCCATCTCGACCATGGAACCTATGATGGATCAAAACTTGCCATTGAAGCAGGATTCTCCTCTATTATGTTTGATGGATCTCATTATACAATCGCGGAAAATGTAGAAAAAACAAAAGAACTTGTCGCATTGACTAAAAAACTTGGTCTTTCTTTGGAAGCTGAAGTCGGATCTATCGGCGGAGAAGAAGACGGCGTTATCGGTATGGGAGAAGTTGCGGATCCAAACGAATGCAAAGCCATCAATGACTTAGGCGTGACGATTCTGGCTGCCGGAATTGGAAACATTCATGGAAAATATCCTTCTAATTGGAAGGGACTCAACTTTGATGTTTTGCAAAAAATTCATGACATTACTTTAGGTACTCCACTCGTCCTTCATGGAGGAACTGGCATTCCTGATGAAATGGTTAAAAAAGCCATTTCAATGGGTGTATCAAAAATCAATGTCAATACCGAATGCCAACTGGTATTTGCTGAAGCTACTCGCAAATACATTGAAGCTGGAAAAGACCTTGAAGGAAAAGGATTCGATCCACGCAAATTGCTCGCTCCCGGCGTTGAAGCCATCAAACAATCCGTACGTGTTAAAATGGCGTTGTTCGGTTCTGTCAACAAAGCTTAATCACAAAAAAACCACAAATGATTTGTGGTTTTTCTTTCTTTAATTGTGTATAATACATATGGATGGTGAATAGAATGGATATATACAGCGAATATGCTTCTTGGGTAAAAGAAATTCAAGATATGTATATGGAACTAAAAGAACATCACTTATCACTTTATGACCGGTTTATGCCGATTTATGAAGTCTTGAACCACATCTATGAAAAATTACATACGAACGAATTGGAAAAAGACGACGATATTGAAAAGATTTTCTCCGTCGGGTTTGAATATCTTCATGACCAAATCGAAACTTGCAAGATGTACCTTGAAGATGTCTTCAAAAATGACTTTCACGCCTTTGCGGAGTATGATGTTGTTTTCTCCTCTTTACTCTATATTGAAGATGTAAGGTATGAACTCTCAGAGAAAAAATTTCAAGTGGATGAGAAAAAACTGAATGATTTGATTGAAGAACTTGAATTGCTCGTCAACCACCATGCTGAAATACCTGAAAACTTGATTTTGTACGTTGATGACATTTTAAGTTCAGTCATCAAGGACAAGGGTTTTGAATTTTATGGAATCATCGATATTTTTATCGATGTCGCTGAAACTTTAGGATTATATTTATTTGAAGAAGAAGACTTTGTTATTGGAAGGGATGTATAAAAATATGAACAAATTACAATATCGCGTAAGTTTGATTGTCCTCGGTGTCGTTTCCATCGGAATGATTGTCACAAATGCCATTTGGATCTATATGAACTGGGTTTTGATTATCGCAATCTTTTTCATCATTTACATGTTTATCAAATATAAAATTGACGGTAGTGTTCAATATTTCTCTACCCGTTTCAATATGTTATTAGATTATGATTTGGATACGGAAGGCGCATTAAAAATGGCTGAAGAGGCCTTAAGTAAAGCACCAACAGATGCCATTAAGTCGATGTACCAGATGTATCTCGGAATGGCCCAGTACTACAATGGAAACTACGAGGATGCAATCAAATCGTTTAACATGGTTGAACTCAATCGACTTAACAATGTTTTCCACGCTTTAGTTTTTGCATTCACAGCTTACAGCGCTTTTGAAATCCAAGACCATGAAACGTTTGATCAATCATTAGAACGAATCAAACAACTGAAAAGTAGAGTTCCTTTAAAATATCAAAATTTTGTCGGAGGATACGAAGAAATTCTTGACGCCATTCAAAACATGGATGTTGCGATGGATCATTACAAAGAAATGGTTGAAAAGCATTTTGGGACCGACGATGGGTATATTGCAAGAAAGTTAAATTACAATTACAGACTTTCCTATTACTATAAAGCCATAGGGGATGTTGTCGAAATGGACAAATGTCTTGCTTTTGTCATTGCAAATGGAAAGAATCAACATACAGCTCAAAGAGCGAAAGAAATGTTCCAAGGATCTGTCAATATCGAAGACTATGTCTATGACCCAACAAGAAAACTTGAAACTGTAGAAACAGTCGAACCGACATACATCGAAACTGGAGAGATTATCGACGAGTCTCCACTTGACGAAGTTGAAGATATTGAAGAACAAGAGACTGAAGAAGAAACTGAAGAATTATCAGAACCGAAAGAAGAAGATAAACCTTAATATTGAAATAAATGAAAAGGCGTTGGAAGTTTCCAACACCTTTTTTTCTTATTTATCTTTGCTTCTAGATCTCATATGAGGGAATAGTAATACATCCCGAATAGAAGCTGAATTCGTCAGCAGCATGACCAATCGGTCGATACCGATACCGATGCCGCCTGTCGGTGGCATTCCATATTCCAGCGCTTCTACAAAGTCGTCGTCCATTTCATTCGCCTCGTCGTTTCCGAGTGCTTTTTCTTTTAATTGATTTTCAAAGCGTTCCAATTGATCGATGGGGTCGTTCAACTCGGTATAGGCATTTGCATATTCTCTTCCATCGATGAATAACTCAAAACGTTGTGTGAATCTCTCATCCTCAGGGTCTTTTTTCGTTAGAGGAGAAACTTCAATCGGGTATCCATATACAAATGTCGGCTGAATCAACTTCTCTTCACAATAGGCTTCAAAGAACAAGTTGATAATGTGACCCACGCTGTATAAATGTTTTTCAACTTTCAAATGATGATCGAGCGCAAGTTGTTTTGCGACCTCAAAATCATAGATTGATTTGAAATCGATGCCCGTTTCTTCTTTGATTAAATCGGTCATCGATACTCTTCTCCATCCCTTGGATAGATCAATTTCTTTTTCTCCATAGGGAATCAAAGTTTTTCCAATCGTTTCGATTGCGATTGAAGATATCAAATCTTCACTTAAATCCATCATTCCTTCTAAATTAGAATAAGCGAGATATAATTCAATGGTTGTAAATTCTGGGTTATGCTTGACGTCCATGCCTTCGTTTCTAAAGAGTCTACCGATTTCGTACACGCAGTCAAATCCACCGACGATTAATCTTTTTAGATATAGTTCCGGTGCGATTCTTAAATAGAAGGGCATATCCAAAGCGTTGTGATGTGTTACGAAAGGCCTTGCGTTCGCTCCACCAAGAATTGGATGCAGGATTGGTGTTTCGACTTCAAGGTAGCCTAAACTATTTAGATAGTTTCTCATTGATGCGATAATCTTAGAACGAAGAATCAAGGTTGTTTTAGACTCTTCATTTGTAATCAGGTCGACATATCTTCTGCGATAGCGTTCTTCAATATCGGTCAATCCGTGGAATTTTTCAGGAAGAGGACGAAGCGCTTTTACAAGGTGAGTATAGTTTGTGACCCGGATTGAAAGTTCTCCAGTGTTGGTAATCATTGGCGTGCCTTCCACTCCGATGATGTCTCCTAAATCAGCCTTGTCAAATAATTGATATTGTTCTTCTCCAACAACATCAACACGAATATATAACTGGATTTGTCCATATTGATCTTGAATATGTGTAAATCCGGCTTTTCCTTTGATTCTTTTGGTCATGATTCTTCCGGCCAATTTGACGAGAGGCGGATTTTCCATTTCATGAAGTTCTTCTTTGGTGTATTTAGAGAATGCTTCTTTGAATGTGGAAGTATTGTGAGTTCGATCAAATCTTGAACCAAATGGGTCAATCCCTTGGGTTCTTAATTCTTCCGCTTTTTGGCGTCTGACGATCTCTTGTTCTGTGAGTTTTTGATTGTCCATGATTACCCCTCAATATAGCCTGTCGCAAGTTTTATTAAATCTAAATTTTGGTACATGACGGAGATGTAGTCTTTGCCAGCATCCTTATCGTCATTTGTCAGTGACTGCAAAACATTATATTCTAGTTTGATTGGATTGTATCCCAGCGTTTCAAGTTCAGTGAAAACTGCATTAGAAAGTGGAGAAGTAGCTGTGCTTTCATATACAATGTATTGGATTTGATGAATAATGGCTTCGTTGACGATATCTTCTTTTTCCTGGGAAGTGAATTGTTCAGTTTCTTCGTGATATCCTGGAGAAATTGATAAGTAGTGAAGCCCATAATCATTGCTTAAATATCCATATAAGTTGGTGGAAAACATCATAAAGTAATTTTGGCCACCGATGACTTCAGTAAAATCGACATCGAGTTCTTCAAGTTTAGTGACTAGGTTCTGGTAGTTTGCATCCAAAATTAATTGCATAGATGGATATTTTTCAGATAGTTTATCGTATATCAATTCTGAAACTTGCAGTACTTTTTTAGGTGAAATCCAGAAGTGGGGGTCGTATCCTAAAACATCCTCGCTGGTTGTACTATCTGAAATGTGGTGATCATCAACGACACCCATAATGAACTCAATATAATCTGTCTGATCTTGAATCTTTACGAGTTCGACATCCTTATTGGCGAAGATACTCTCAATCTGAAAATCGATGTATTGGTCATAGTTCGCTCCAACATAGAACAGAAGCGATGCTTTGGTCATTGCAATAATTTCTTTTGGTGACCAGTCGACAGAATCTTGATGACTCGAAACACCTGGGACGATTCCTACGGTTTTGGATGTTCCCTTTAGAATTTCCTCTGCAACGTATTGCATCGGATAAACCGTTACGTAGACATCGTACGATTCGGTTTGATATGCCTCGCAAGCAACGGAGAATCCGATAGACATTGCTACTGCAAAGATGAGAATCAGTTTTTTCAAGGGAATCACCTTTCTTTCTTGATAACTATTATACTGAATAATGGTATGAACTTCAATTCTTGATTTTTATATATTTTTTTCTTCCATAACTTCAATCATATTTAAAGCGGCTTCTTTTGAAGCCTGACTTTGAATCGAAAGAATTTTAAATGTGAATTCTTTGTTTCCGTATGTCACCTTGACGACATCGGAAGGTTTCACTTCGGACGAAGGTTTTGCAAGTCTTCCGTTGACATACACTTTATCGTGAAGCGCGATTTCTTTCGCCACTGTTCGTCTTTTAAATACTCGGGCGACTTTTAAAAATTTATCGAGTCTCATAGAGTCCTCCGAAGAAGAAGGGATACATTCAAGTATCCCTAGTGTTTTACTTCATGCTCTCCGTTGATTTCTGGCATATCTGGCAATTTGATAGAATCAGCTGCCGATACGTTGTCGAATCTTCCGAGTTTTCCTGTTGCGACGATTTCATCGATGTCTTCTCTTGTTAATGTTTCAACTTCGAGCAGATAATGTGAAATCATTTTAAGAAGGTCTAAATTATCTGTGATGACTTTTCTTGCTAGTTCATAGGACTCATGGATGATTCCTCGAACTTCTTTGTCGATTTCGGTCGCAATGGCCTCAGAGAAGTTTTTATCTTTTCCGTAATCTCTTCCAAGGAATACTGCACCGGTATTTTGTTCATAGGTTACAGGGCCCAAGTTTTCACTCATTCCGTATTCTGTAATCATTGAACGAGCAATTGTCGTTGCTCTAAGCAAATCGTTATGAGCGCCGGTTGAAATTTCATTGAACGTAATTTCTTCAGCAACGCGTCCGCCGAGTAAACCGGTAATCATTTCAAGTAATTCTTTTTTAGTTTGCAGGAATGCATGTTCCTCTTCAGGAAGCATTAGGTTGTATCCGCCTGCTTGACCACGAGGAATGATTGTAACTTTATGAACGATGTTCGCATGAGTGAGCTTGATGCCGACAACGGCATGTCCAGCTTCATGAAAAGCAATGAATTCTCTTTCTTTTTTAGAGAAAACGCGAGATTTTTTTGCAGGCCCCATCATAACTCTATCGACCGCTTCATCAATGTGTCCAAGTTCGATTTGTTTTTTGTTTTCTCTTGCGGCGAGCAAAGCTGCCTCGTTCATTAGATTTTCAAGATCGGCTCCAGTGAAACCAGGAGTTCTTCTTGCAATTTCTTCGAAAGTGATATTTGGATTGATTTTCTTTTTTCTGGAATGGACTTTCAAGATTTCAACTCTACCTTTGATGTCTGGGGTTCCAACAAAGATTTGACGGTCGAAACGACCTGGTCTCATCAATGCGGGGTCCAAAATATCAACGCGGTTGGTTGCGGCTAAAACAATAACACCTGAATTATGTCCGAATCCATCAAGTTCAACGAGCAGTTGATTCAATGTTTGCTCTCTTTCGTCATGTCCTCCACCAAGTCCAGTTCCTCTTTGTCGACCGACAGCGTCGATTTCATCGATAAATAGAATACAAGGTGCATTTTGCTTTGCAGTCTTGAACATGTCTCTGACACGGCTTGCGCCGACACCAACGAACATTTCAAGGAAGTCAGATCCACTAACAAAATAGAACGGTACATTGGCTTCGCCGGCAACGGCTCTTGCAATCAATGTCTTTCCAGTTCCTGGAGGGCCGACAAGCAAAACGCCTTTCGGAATTCTCGCTCCAAGTTCAATATATTTTTTGGGATTCTTCAAGAAGTCGATGATTTCTTGAAGTTCTTGTTTTTCTTCATCCGCACCTGCAACATCTTCAAAAGTCGTTTTTTGACCTTTAGAAATTTTTGCACGGCTCTTTCCAAAATCAAAAGCTTGTTTGTTGGCATTGTTTCCACCCTTCATCATGAAAATGAAGAAGACGACAATACCTCCAATCAAGAGAATTGGAAATATGATGTTGATAAAACTGTATGCTGGTGCTGGAATGTAAGTATAGACGACGTCATTTGCAGATATTCCATCGGAATTGAATCCTGAAATGAGCGCAAACATTCTATCGAACTCTGTATCGTTAGCTAAGTTTGCAGTGTAGGTACGTTCGTCAACCAAAGTTCCCGTTACTTTGTACCCACGATAATTGGTGTCTCCGAGAGGCGTGACTTCAACGGTCGCAATTCCTTCCGAAGCTAAAACAGCCTCAAATTGAGAATTGTTGAGCTCGATAGGAGCATTCAAATTTCCAAAGTTGAAGATGATGATTAATAGTATAGTAACCAATAACGAAATGAACAGCAGATGAGATGTTCGATTGTTAAAAGGTTTTTTAACTTGTGAATTCTTGTTTGTTGGCATGTGGGTTCTCCTTTATTTCTTGTAGACAGATTGTTTCAAGACGCCGACATATGGCAAATTACGATAGTATTCTTCATAGTCCAGTCCGAATCCAACGACAAATTCTTTTGGAATCTTAACACCGATGTATTTAGGTTCAAAAGGCGTCTCTCTTCCTTCTGGTTTGTCAAGAAGAGTAGCCACTTCAACGGACCTTGCACCACGGTGAATTAACAGTTTGCGAATGACTTCAATGGTTTTAGCTGTGTCGACGATGTCTTCAGCGATGATGACATCACGTCCAGCAACAGAAGCATCAAGATCTTTTGTGATTTTGACATCTCCAGAAGATGCAACGCCGCCATGATAACTGGCAACACCCATCAATTGAATTTCACAGTAAAGATCGATGTGTTTGATAAGTTCGGACATAAAAGGGATGCACCCTTTGAGGAGTCCCAAAATAATCGGTTTTGTGCCTTTATAATCTTCAGTGATTTGTTCACCGAGGCGCTTGGCGATACTTTTGATTTCTTCTTCGCTAACTAGGACTTTTTCAATATCTCTGTCTAACATTATTTTATCCTTTCAAATAGTTGATATAAATCTTGTTTATGTGCTCTTTGTTGTCTAAATGATAAATGTTAGGGATGTAAATGATTTGCTTTTTCGAATCAATAACCAATGGAAGTGTGTTTCTTAAATTCATCGGTATTTTTTTATCTATCAGCAAATCTTTGAGTTTTTTGGTGCCATACGAGTAGATTAAAGCATCTTTCTCTTTACGATTTCTGACTATAATTGGAAAGATTGAATCTAAATTATTATACCATAAATCTATAGATTTACCACTATTTATGTCTGGGTTTTGTGAAATTGTGATTTGATCACCGCTTGGTAAAACAACCGTTCCAAAGTCTTCGAGAATGATTTCAAAAGAAGAAATCTCTTCCTCTTTGCTTTGAATATGCAACGAATCATATTCTTTGTACACAAACACAAGACTTGAAATTCTCTTTTGAATGTTTGGCTTCTTCGAAGTCATCATTTCAAGAATTTGATGAATGGTTTTCTCGGAAAGTTCTGTCTGATTATGACTAATTGCATTGACGGATTTTATGATGATTTCTTTTTGGACAATCATGACTTCTTGCAAAAACTTGGAAATGGGAATCGTGTATCGGTCGATGCTTCTTGACACATATTTATTGAGAAACAGCATAGTTTGATTGAGAACAAGTTCATACGCTGATGAAAGATACTCTGAAAATTGATCCATTTTCTCGAGCACCTTTGGGTTTTCCTCTTTTAGAACAGGTAAGACATTGTGTCTAAACCGATTTCTAGTGTAATCGTCCGATTGGTTGGACTCGTCTTCTTGAAAATCAATCTGTTGCTCATTTGCATATTTAAATATGTTCTCTTTAGATTCGTGCAGAAGCGGCCTGACAAGTTCAACATCTTTATAGGCAGTCGTTTCCTTCATTCCGGAATATCCAGTAAAACTGGAACCTCTTGTGAGGCGCATCAAAATGGTTTCCATTTGATCGTCTAGATGGTGTGCAAGTGCGATTTTAGAAGCATTCACTTTCTTGGCATACTGATAGAACTTTTTGTATCGTTCGTCTCTAGCGACCATTTGAAAGTTTTCGTGCAAGGATTCATCAAAATCGAAGGATTGAAAATCAAGGTTATAATGTTTTGAAATTGATTCAACAAACGTTTCATTTTGATTGCTAGTCGGTCTTTTATGGTAGTTCATATGGGCAACATGAAGTTCTAAGTTCAGTCTCTCTTTTATAGAGATGAGTTGACTTAGAAGGACCATAGAATCGATGCCACCACTCACTGCGACGATGATGATGTCAGATGGTGCAAAAAGCGATGTATTAAATTTTAGTTTCACACTCATCACCTCACAGTTACTTTTTACAATACTATTGTATCATTTTTCACCGAAAAGTTCATTAATTCTTGCAAAAGAGCAAGTAGAATTGTATCAAGTTTTTGTGATGGTTTTGTGGATGAAAGAATGCATAGCTCACACTTTGAAAAATTATGATATAATTAATGATTGAAAGGTGGGATAGAGATGAATAAACTTGTGCTTGCGAGCAATTCTCCACGCAGAAAAGAACTGTTGAATTTGCTGAAACTTGATTTTGAAGTAATCACATCCGAGATTGATGAAATTATTGATGAAAACATTCCTTTTGAGGATGTTGTCATGGATTTAGCATTTCAAAAAGCCGCAGATGTATTTCGTACAAACAAAGATCGTGTCGTTCTCGGTTTTGACACACTGGTTCTGCTTGATGAAGAATTACTTGGGAAACCTAAGAATGAAGAAGAAGCAAAGAAAATGTTAAAGAAACTGTCTGGAAAAACGCATTATGTCATCACCGGTTGTGCAATCATTTCAGCCAAACTATCAAAGTCTTTTTATGAAAAAACATTGGTTTCCTTCACCGATTTGACCGATAAAGAGATCGATGAATACGTCGCTTCAAAAGAACCGATGGATAAGGCGGGGGCTTATTCAATTCAAGGCCTCGGATCCAAGTTCATTCGCAGTGTCAATGGAGACTTTTTCACCGTCATGGGATTGCCAGTTTATAAACTATATCAGGAATTGAAAGACCTTCAATTGCTGTAGAAAGATGTGATAGATATGTTTTCAACTTATGGCTTGATTGTCTTAGTTCTATTCCTCGGAACACTCTTTTTCAATATTTTTGTATCCGTCAAGAATTATCAGAATCGGAACCAACCGATTCCTGAGAATCTAAAAGATATTTATCCCGAAGGAAGATATCAAAAATGGCTGAAGTATTTTATGACTAACTTCAAATTTGAAGTATGGAAACAAATAATCAATGCTGTTTTAATTTTGATTTTATTATTTGGCGGAGTTTTCTCCTTTATTTATTCTAAAGTTCTATTATTGTCTCAAAACGCAGACTTACAAGTATTGTTTTTTGTAGGAATCTACTTTTTGATGTCTTTTATTGCAGATACGATCTATGGATATTATCAAACGTTTAAAATTGAGGATAAATTCGGATTTAATACAACTTCCAAAAAGATATTTTGGATTGATAGAATCAAAGAGCTTTTGCTTTCAATTGTATTTGGAGGCGGACTTCTCTATTTGGTCAGCGTATTATTCTCCCATCTGAATTCAATTTTCTATGTTGTGACTTTCTTTGTTCTCTCATCCATCCTCATTTTTGTGAACTTAATCTACGTGAAGTGGATTGTGCCGATATTCAATAAAATTACACCTTTGGATGAAGGCGATTTAAAAGAGGCGATTGTCACTTTTGCGAACAGTGTAGGATACGAAATCGGGAAAATCGGTGTATTGGATGCGTCAAAAAGATCAACAAAGCTCAACGCTTATTTTGCGGGGTTTGGGAAGACCAAACAAATCGTTTTGTATGATACTTTAATCCAAAAAATGACTACCGAAGAAATTGTAGCCGTATTGGCTCATGAAGTCGGCCACTACCACTATAAACACATCATTACCGGAATGATGAGATCGTTAATTATTTTAGCAGGGTATCTTGGATTGCTTTTCGTTACTTTGAATATTGAAGGCTTTTACACCGTTTTTGGGTTTGACAACGCTTTTCTAGGATTTGGATTGATTCTCTTCATGGTCTTGTTGTCACCGCTTGAGATCATTCTTGGTTTTTTAATGAATTATATCTCTAGAAAACGAGAATTCCAAGCAGATGCATACAGTGCAAAGCAGTATAAAGCCGATGCGATGATTTCTGCACTTAAGGAACTCGCCAAGAACAATTTTTCTAATTTGACGCCCCATCCACTCTATGTAAAATTGATGTATTCTCATCCCGCAACGCGGGACCGAATTACGGCTCTTGAAAAGTTTTTGTCCTGACGAACTTTTACTTGCAATTAAAACTATTCTTTGGTATAATACGTTTTGCGAAAATAACTTACTATGAAAAGTGATTTTCATGGCAGAAGGAGATAATGACGATGAAAAAAGGAATCCATCCTAAATATCAGACGATCACCGTAACGTGTTCAACTTGCGGCAATACATTTGAAACAGGATCTACACAAAAAGAAATTCGTGTGGACACATGCTCAAATTGCCATCCATTCTATACCGGAAAACAAAAGACAGCTATGGCTGCCGGCAGAATTGATAAGTTCAACAAGAGATACGGAATTGACGAAACAGAAAATAAATAAACAAAAAAAAGCCATATCATATGGCTTTTTTAATTGCCATTTTGTATAATAATTTCGTGAGTTGGGGGGATAGATTATGTATATTAAACAAAGAGATGGATGGATAGAAGTCATTACAGGGCCAATGTTCGCTGGAAAGACCGAAGAATTGATTCGACGCGTCAAACGCCTTGAATTTGCTAGACAAAACATCATCGTTTTCAAGCCTTTGATGGATACCAGGTATGCCGAAGACGAAGTCGTGTCGCATAATAATAATCGGACCCGTTCAATTAATATCAATTCTGCAAAAGAGATTATGAATTATGTGGATGATTATACTGAAGTTGTTGCCATCGACGAAGTACAGTTTTTAGATGAAGATGCCGTTGAAATCTGTGAATATCTCGCAGACCACGGAATTAGAGTCATCGTCAGCGGACTTGACCGTGATTTCCGCGGCGAACCCTTTACATTTATGCCAAGGCTTCTTGCACTTGCTGAAGACGTCACCAAATTATCCGCCATCTGTGTTAAATGTCATACCCCAGCAACAAGAACTCAAAGAATCATCAATGGGAAACCTGCAAGTTACGACGACCCCATCATTTTGGTCGGTGCTCAGGATTCCTATGAAGCAAGGTGTAGACATTGCCACGAGGTCCCTGGACGGCCTCAAATCTACGAGAAGTTTATTACTAAAAATGAATAAAGATCTACTCTTCATGGAAGAGGCCCTTAAGGAGGCTGAGGTTGCCGGCTTAAAGGGCGAAGTCCCCGTTGGGTGCGTCATTGTGAAGGGTGACGAAATCATCGCCAAGGGGCATAACATGCGCGAGACAAGCAATCATGTGTTCATGCACGCCGAAATGATTGCGATTGACATCGCATGCAGAAAACTCGATTCCTGGCGGTTGGATGATTGCACTATATATGTCACACTTGAACCTTGTGCCATGTGTGCGGGAGCGATGATTCAGGCAAGAGTCAAGAGGCTAGTCTATTCAACAAAAGAACCCAAAAGCGGAGTTCATCAATCTATCACCAATATTTTCAGCCTTCCTTTCAATCATGAAGTCATCGTAGAATCGGGTCTTTTAGAAGAAAGGTCAAGTGAAATGTTGAAGGATTTCTTTCGGACGTTACGCAATCAAAAAAGTTGAAAATCAATAGAAATATGATATAATAACAGTTGAATCTCTTATGAAGCATCTTCACTCAATAGGTATCCACGAATTAGGTCAGGTCTTGACGGAAGCAGCCTTAAGTAAGGTATTTATGTGGGTGGAGATGCTTCATCAGAGATTCTTTTTCTCAGGAGGGTCTGTATGGCTATTGTTTTTTTAGATTTAGATGGGACTTTATTATATAAAGGCAGACCTGCGCCTAAGGCTCTGGAAGCGATTCGAAAGTTAAAGAAGAAAGGGCACATTCCGGTGATAGCGACTGGAAGAGTTCCTTATCTCGTAATTGAGATTAAAGAAGAACTTGAAATCGATTCCTATATTTGCGCGAATGGAACCTTTATCGTCTATAAAAACGAACTCGTCTTGGAACGACCAGTTCCATTGGAAATTGTCAAAAGGTTGTTTCACTACGCAGACCTTTGGGCGTTTGACATCGTGATGGAAGGAAAAGACGTTTATCTAGCTTATCGAAAAGAAACACCTGAAGTTGATGAGTTTTCGGACATTTTCAATATCGAGCATCCTCGCGTTGATAAAGAATACCATTTAAATAATCCTCTTCTTTCATTTAATGTTTTCAATGATGACGTAGCCGAAAAACTGAAGCCGTTATTTCCTGAATTGGTTTTCAATAAAGCAAATCGGATTGGCTATGACATCAATCTTGCAGGAGATTTGAAAGCCGAAGGAATGACCTATCTTGTCAATCATCTGAAGATGCATAAAGTGAAAGTTTATGCCATCGGAGACGGATATAACGACCTCGCGATGATTAAAAAAGCCGATATCGGAATTGCAATGGGCAACTCCTACGATGAACTAAAACAAGCTGCTGATTATGTGACCTCCAACTGCGAAGACGGTGGCGTCTATGACGCCCTCAAGCATTTTAAATTAATCTAAGAATATAGACTCGAAAGAATGTGATTTCATGTACGATGTCATCGTTGTCGGTGGAGGACATGCAGGTAGCGAAGCTGCCTTAGCCTCATCTAGAATGAATCAACGAACTTTACTCGTAACTGGAAATTTGAATATGATCTCATCGATGCCATGCAATCCATCGATTGGCGGACCTGCCAAAGGCACATTGGTTCGCGAAATCGATGCACTAGGCGGAGAAATGGGGAAAAACGCGGACAAAACGGCTTTACAGATGAAGATGCTCAATTCTTCAAAAGGCCCGGCAGTCCGTTCTTTGCGTGCGCAATCGGATAAGGTTCTCTATCCGAGAGAAATGCTTAAAACATTAAAAAATCAAGCAAACCTTACATTGATTGAGGCTTATGTCAAACATCTCATTGTTGAGGACCAAATTGTAAAAGGTGTTGTGTTGGAAAACGGAGACACCCATCAAGCTCAAGCTGTAATTATAACTACAGGCACTTATATGGAAGGCGCCGTTCTTGTCGGAAATTCAAAAACATCTTCCGGACCAGACAAACAAAAACCATCCATCGGTCTCAGTGCTCAACTGAGAGATTTGGGAATCCATACTTATCGTTTAAAAACTGGAACACCACCGAGAATTAAAACGGATTCTGTTGATTTTTCCAAAATGGAGCTGTCTCCTGGCGACGGATTTATTCATCAGTTTTCGTTTGAAGATGGTTATCTAAACAAAAATCAAGTCGAGTGGCCATGCCATTTGATTCATACGCAAAAACACACCCACGAAATCATTTATGACAACATCAAGAAGTCAGCGATGTATTCAGGACTTGTCGAAGGCGTTGGCCCTAGATATTGCCCTTCAATTGAAGATAAACTGGTTCGTTTTCACGACAAAGAACGTCATCAATTGTTCATTGAACCAGAAAGCCAATTTATTGATGAAGTCTATTTACAAGGTTTTTCAACTTCAATGCCTCATGACATTCAAGATGAAATGGTTCATTCGCTTCCTGGTCTTGAAAATGCGGTGATTGCAAAATATGCCTACGCGATTGAATACGATGCCATTGATTCTACACTACTTTATCCTACACTTGAATCCAAAACCATCTTTGGTCTTTATTTTGCGGGCCAAGTCAATGGAACCAGCGGTTATGAAGAAGCCGCATGCCAAGGCTTGATCGCTGGAATCAACAGTGTATTGAAAATTGAGCATAAAGACCCACTTGTTTTGAGAAGAGACGAAGCTTACATCGGTGTTCTCATTGATGACTTGGTCACCAAAGGAACGAGAGAACCCTATCGGATGCTGACATCCAGAGCTGAATTTAGATTGCTTTTAAGACATGACAACGCAGACCTCAGATTAACAGAATACGGGCATCAAATTGGACTCATTTCTGAAAATAGATATCTTAAATTTAAAAAGAAATTGAATGATATCGATACCCTTACCGCCATCTTGAAACAAGAGTTCATCACTCCAACAAAAGAAACGCAATCTTACTTTCTTGAAAATGGAAAGTCGACGATCAATACAAAACTATCTCTCTATGAATTGTTGAAACGGCCTGAGATGAGTATAACTGATATCTATCATTTCCTCCATTCAGAAGAAGTCTATCCAGAAGATGTATCAGAACAAGTTGAAATCACTTCAAAATATGAAGGATACATCATTAAAGCAGCCAAAGAAGCTGAAAAGATGAAGAAAGAAGATTTAATACTGATACCAGAAAACATTGACTATAAACTAGTCACAAATCTTGCGCTTGAAGCAAGAGGAAAACTGTCTTTGATTCGACCGAGATCAATCGGACAAGCCTCACGAATCAGCGGAGTGAATCCTGCGGACATCCAAATGCTGATGATTTATATGAAAAACAAAAAAGGTGGATAAGCGAATTATCCATTTTTTCTTCTTGTTTAGGAAAGTTTCTACACATTTGAAATGATTATGGTAAAATATTGATAAGGTGATGTCTATGGAATTTCGTACTTGGCTAGAACAATTGGGAATGAACCCTACAGAGAAACAATTAATTCAATTTGAACGTTACCATGATTATTTGATTTCAAGGAATCAAGTGATGAACTTAACGACAATCACCGAAAAAGAAGAAGTGTATTTGAAACACTTTGTGGATTCTCTTCATTTGGTTAAAGTGACTTCCTTGGATAATAAATCATTGCTTGATGTAGGCTCAGGAGCAGGGTTCCCATCGATTCCACTCAAAATCATGTTTCCTTCACTCAAAGTAACCATCATTGACGCGCTTCAAAAACGAATTAAATTTCTTCAAGAATTGCTCGTAATATTGGAAATAAAAGACGTCGTGTTAATTCACGGAAGAGCAGAAGAATTCAGTTCAAAACAGCACTTTGACATTGTAACGGCGAGAGCCATAGCCAAACTCAATGTTCTTTCAGAGCTTTGTATTCCTTTTGTTAAAATTGGCGGACAATTCATTGCGATGAAGTCCACACAGTTTGAGGATGAACTCGATGAAGCCAGACACGCGATTCGCGTTCTTGGCGCAATTGACGAAAAAGTGATTGTTTACCCAATTTCAGAAGAACAAAGTCATGTTTTATTAGTATTTAAGAAGACAAAACCAAGTCCGTTCGAATATCCTAGAAACTTCGGATTGATTAAGAAAAAACCATTGTAGGAGGTTTCTTTTGGCGAATAAAAAACCATTTATTTTTTCTCAGATTGAGACCTATCGTAAACAACTTGAAATCAAACATTTAGAAACCAACAATCGTTTTGTTTTTGGAATTGTATTGTTCATGATGATTTCTTATTTTGTTTACATGGTTGTCTCGGGATATCCATTTAAAGTAACCATTCCCCTGATGATTGGTTTTTTAGTTATCTTAATTTTTAATATCGCCAATCGGGCTTATGGGAATGATCACCATGAATTTTACCAATTGAATCAGTATATTACAACGGTTGGATTATTTGCCTTATCGATAGCAATTATCTTTTTATTTCAGTCCCCGGCAATGGTCATCGGATTGTTTTTGGCTTACACCATCAGCGCCTTCTATCAGGATTTGAAAGTGCTGTTGCTAAGCAATATTATTTTATTATTTACCGTCTTAATGATTATATTGCATTATCCTCAGTTTCTTGGGTTGGAAAATGCCGCTTTGGATTCTAGAATCGGAATTAGTTTCTTCTTTGTCGCTTTTATGATTATTCTCTCGTTATCGAGTTATTTAATCATCAAGCAAAAAGGATTTTTCTTCAATCAAATATCATCTTCCAAAGAATCTGAATTTAGGAATTTGGATTTAATCATTGATTTAAAAGAAAGAGTCAATGAAAGCAAAGTGAAAGATGATTTATATTTTGAGTCCCTTTCGAATTTTCTAGATGCTTTCTGCAAAAAAATCAAATCGGATAACATTTTTGAAGAGAAAATCAAGATTCTCCAATTATTGAATCAAGAGAAGACTTTCGAAGATATTTTGGAAGAGTATCCGGAATATACAGCAGAAGATTTGTCGAGAATGGAAGATTTATTGATTTCAGGGCATCATAAACTAAGAAAAGCCGCAATGAAGATTAGTTATATGAAAGGCTTGGTTGTGGAAAAAAGAGAGATATTCTCTGAAACGCAGTTCAAGAGTTTCAATCATCAATCTGACAGTTTGGAAATTAAGATTATTGCTTTTGTATTGTTCTATACTGCTTTGAAAAAAGGCTATGCCTTGCTTCCTGGGTTGGATGAAAAAAGTATTTTTGAAGCATTGAATGATTCGGATTTCTATTATTATATGGATCCTAGAATCGTTAAGATATATCACGATAACTCTGAAGTCTTTGACGCGATCGTCAAAGACGCCTTCAAAAAGAAGGTGAAAAGATGAGAGAGTTCCTTCGGCGCGTTCTAAACACAGAATTTTTGCCAATGAGTGAAGTCAGAAGAATCAAAGTTTCACTTGTGATGATTTTTTTGTTGGTTATGACGGCTGTTACAATTCCGTTTTCAATCTTTTTGGATTATAAGACGGAAACCAAGATTATTGTTATTGCACTCTTGTTGGTATTTTTTCTGATTATGGTTTTTTCCATTCGTTGGAACAAATCCATGCTTGCGATGAATTTAACGATTATCTATTCTGTCGCCCTCACTTTGTTTTACACCTTGGGTTCTGCGACATTATATGCATATTTGTTCTTTTACATCACTTTGGTTATTATTATTTTCTACCAGGAAATCTTTGCTTATTTAGCATATGGTGGATTAGTTCTCCTTTTTGGTGTATTTTACACTATCATTCATCAAGATGGATTGGCGCTTGCCAATGACATTCCAGGAAGCGTTTATATCTATATTGCATTTTTAGTTGTATTTTATTTTGTTTTTTTCATTCAGATTTTTCTGAACGAAAAGTTCTATACGGATTTAAACTATGAATGGGTTCAGATGAATCATGTCGTTGACAGATACCAAGATCACATCCTGTTTTACATGGACATCATTCGAAAAGAAATGAAAGAGTCTGCATTCTTTGAGGATCTGGATTTTCAAAAAGCCGCGGACGAGCTCAGTGCTTTCATCTACGAACAGTATAACCAAAGCGGGAAAGACATTGTCAATGTTCTTGATTTGTACTTATACATTCATGAGCGCGGTATTGAAAAAATCCTCGAAAATGAAGAATTCAGCGTATCTACCAAAAAAATTGCGAATCGGCTGAATAAATATCTATTAGATCAAAGAACAGAAATGTTTTCGATGATTATCAACTTCCATACGAAGTTCAGAGAGTCATCACCATACAAAGAAAATAGATACTTATATGACATTGAAAGCATCACGCCAGAAACGGATGAGCAAATCATCGCGATTGCCTTGATTTATCTCTACTTATCCAATGAGATTGTTGGCCTTAACGAATGGGAAGAAATGAGTAAAGTTCTAACGTCCGAAGAAATTGATGCACTTTTCCTTTCACCAGAAATGGAAAGTTTTATGTCATCAAATCATCTTGGGTTCTTCAAAGACAATTATGAATTGTTCAAGGAGCACCTCTCAAAGAAAACGAAGTAAGGGGAATCAATATGGGATTAGTATTATCAATTGCGAACCAAAAAGGCGGCGTCGGAAAAACGACAACGGCGATTAATCTTGCGAGCTCTCTTTCCTATCTCGGAAAAAAGGTTCTATTGATTGATTTAGATTACCAAGCAAATGCAACGACTTGCATGGGCATCCATCGCGGGAGTTTTGAAAAGAGTATTTTTGACTGTCTAACCGAAGACGCTTCTTTAAAAGAAGTCGCATTGAAGACAGACAATCCGTTAATTGACGTTCTTCCTGCCAAAACAACCGTTGATCCTATCGAAGAAAAGATCATTATGAATTCAAATAGAGATTTTATCCTTCATACTCAACTGAAGGCTTTTAAAGATGAATACGAATATATTCTGATTGATTGTCCTCCTTCTTTAGGGTATGTAACGACCAATGCCATGGTCGCATCCGATGGTGTTATCGTTCCGGTCCAATGCGAGTTTCTCGCAATGGACGGTTTGACTCAACTATTGAATACGATTAGACTGGTTCAATCAAAGAAAAAGATTAATAAAGAAACTTTAACGATTTATGGTGTTTTGTTAACGATGCTGGACACCAGAGTGGCTTCCGGATATCAGGTCGTGAATGAAGTGAAGACTTATTTTGGCGAAAAAGTGTTCCAAACCATCATACCGCGAAACATTTCGTGCTCGAACGCAACGTTTTATGGCGTTCCCGTTACGGAGTTTTCTCCAAAAAGCAAATCGTCAGTCAGTTATCGTCAACTCGCAAAAGAGGTGATTTCAAGAAATGAATAAGGAACCGTTCATCAAAAGAGGATTGAATGATCTACTAAAAGAAAACGAAATCCTTGATTTGGAAAAAGAAGAAGTGATTGACATTCCTTTGGAGTTAATCCAACCGAATCCTTTTCAGCCACGGAAACATTTCGATGAAGTTCAACTCAAGGAATTAGCGGAATCGATTAGAGTCAACGGTGTTTTACAACCTGTTATCGTCAAAAAAGTCGTTGGTGGATATATGCTAGTGGCTGGAGAAAGACGAGTAAAAGCATCAAAGATTGCGGGATTCAATACCTGTCCCGGAATTGTCAGAGACTACAACAATCAATACTTGGCCGAGCTTGCTTTGCTTGAAAACATTCAAAGAGAAGATTTAACAATAGTCGAAGAAGCGAATGCATACCAAAATGCAATAGAATCATTGAGTCTCACTCATTTGGAGCTTTCTCAAAAAATCGGGAAAAGCAGATCTTATGTTTCCAATACACTTGGTATTTTAAATCTTCCAGGAAATGTTTTAGAAGAAATCAATAATGGAAACATTTCAATGGGCCATGCCAGAGCACTGTCCAAATTAAAAGATGTGCAACGAATTAAATCAATTGCTTCTTTGATAGTCGATCATCAATTGACTGTAAGAGAAATTGAAACATTGGTCAAAAAAGAAAAGAAAAGGAATCAAATCAACCGCAAAAAGGTTGAGCATCCTTTACAGACTAAATTGAATGAATTGAAACAAGACACAGTTGATTTGTTTCACTTTGAAGAGCCGATAAAAGTCATGAACAATAAACTCATCTTTTCTTTTTCATCCGAAATTGAAATTGAAGAGTTTAAAAAGACATTGTCGGAAATCAAGGAGCACAAAGATGGATCAGGACATTAGACTCGGAAGCATCCTTGAATTAAAGAAAGGTCACCCTTGTGGCGCAAACAAATGGGAAATCATCCGTTTTGGAGTTGATTGCAAAATCAAATGTCTCGGATGCGGAAGAATCGTATTAATTGACCGACCGACCTTAAAAAAAAGAATTAAAAAGATACTGGGTGAAAATTGTGAAAAACCTTCTGAATAAGATTATCAAGTTTCGTGACGAACGCGGGTGGACAGAACACGACACACCGGACGCGCTTGCAAAGTCGATTATCATCGAAGCTGCAGAACTACTTGAAAATTATCAATGGCCCGATGCTGCCCCTGATATGGAAAATGTAAAAGAAGAACTTGCGGACGTATTGATGTACACCCTTGCGATGTGTGCTGACCTAGGACTGGATCCCGAAAAAATCATCGAAGAAAAAATGGTTAAAAACATCGCAAAATACCCCTCTATAAAAGATTCAAAGTAAATATCAATTGTAAAAAGCAGTAGTATTGAGTATAATATGGAAGGTGTTTCAGTAAAAACACCTTCCATACTTAACTATTTTAGAATCTTCTTTTAATCTTTGGCAATTTTTAATTGACAAACAACTCTTAAAATAGTAAAATATTACTCGCACTGCAAAGTGTTGGTTTGGGCCTATAGCTCAGGTGGTTAGAGCGCACGCCTGATAAGCGTGAGGTCGATGGTTCAAGTCCATTTAGGCCCACCATTTTTTTATCCTGAGGGGTATTAGCTCAGCTGGGAGAGCGCCTGCCTTGCAAGCAGGAGGTCAGCGGTTCGATCCCGCTATACTCCACCAAAATTAAATTTTAATACCTGGCGGTGTAGCTCAACTGGCTAGAGCGTACGGTTCATACCCGTGAGGTTAAGAGTTCAAGTCTCTTCGCCGCTACCAATTTAGGACCCATAGCTCAGTTGGTTAGAGCTATCGGCTCATAACCGATCGGTCGTAGGTTCGAGTCCTACTGGGTCCACCATGTAGTTCTTTATATAATAATAGTCTGGAGAAATACCCAAGCCCGGCTGAAGGGATCGGTCTTGAAAACCGACAGGGCGTGCGAGCGCCGCGGGGGTTCGAATCCCTCTTTCTCCGCCATTTTCTTTGCCGAAATAGCTCAATCCGGTAGAGCAACTGAATCGTAATCAGTAGGTTGTAGGTTCGATTCCCGCTTTCGGCACCATTTTATTTTCAAAGCTCACCTAGAGCTTTTTTGACCCGCTAGCTCAGCTGGTAGAGCATTTGACTTTTAATCAAAGGGTCAGGCGTTCGAATCGCCTGCGGGTCACCATTTTTTTTGCCCGAGTGGCGGAATAGGTAGACGCGCTGGACTTAAAATCCAGTGTCAGCAATGACGTGCCGGTTCAAGTCCGGCCTCGGGTACCATCTTTTTGGAATGTATGGGGTATTAGCTCAGCTGGGAGAGCGCCTGCCCTGCAAGCAGGAGGTCAGCGGTTCGATCCCGCTATACTCCACCATTTTCATTCATAAGATGGCTTTAGAAATACTTTGAATCTTTTACCAGAAAGACTCTCGGATTTCATTATTTTTTGTTGACAATTTGGTTGCTGTTTGTTATTATTAAATAGCGCTAAATCATATCGCGGGGTGGAGCAGTCTGGTAGCTCGTTGGGCTCATAACCCAAAGGTCGAAAGTTCAAATCTTTCCCCCGCAACCAAACGGTCCTGTGGTGTAGTGGTTAACATGCCAGTCTGTCACACTGGAGATCGCGGGTTCAATTCCCGTCGGGACCGCCACTATCTGGCTCGGTAGCTCAGTTGGTAGAGCAATGGACTGAAAATCCATGTGTCGCCGGTTCGACCCCGGCCTGAGCCACCATCAATAACGAAATATAGCCCTTTCGAGGGCTTTTTTTGTTGTCCATTTTAGTAATCTACAAAACCCGTTATCGACACATGGAAAATCATCAATTAATAATAAAATTCACAACATCAAATTTACTTGATTTATTACTTGTGGTATAATTACTTTTGATTTGAATGCGACTTATAGATTATATGTAATTCATATGTTTGGAGATGGCGAAATGAGGAATAGATTACTATTATGGTTTGTTGTTTCAATTACTATTTTTGTCGGATTATTATTTTTTGTTTTCAATCAGAGGTATTTATATAATGTTTCTGGCGAATACATTACTTTGATTGAATATGACACAAGGCTAGCTGCAAACATTATTTTAAGTGTATTCTTTGTTTTATTAGTATATGTTTTATTGTTAGTCATTAAAGAAAGAAATGAAGAAATTCTTAAAAAGAGTATTATTCGATTTCTACCAACATTACCTTTATATCCTATCTTTTTTGGTCTGTTCTGGTTCTTGCTTGATGTTTTTGCAGTTGGAGACAGAGTGCATTATTTTGAATTAGGAACTAAATTTATTACTGCTAATGTTGATGGTTATCCGAATTCAATGACTTTAGCTCAAATAGAAAATATAGGAGAACATTTGAAATTTGGGATTGGTTCATACCTACTATTATTGTTATTTGTATTATTATTGATTAATCAAATAGTATTAGTAGTGAAATATACAAAAATCTTTATCACTAAATGACAAATATGAGAAAGCATTATTTTTGATTAGCATGAAAATTAACATGCTTGATGGAATCGACTGAAAATCCATTGTTTTTTGAAAGGAGAATCAAATGACAGCAAAGGGAAAAACGAAATTTGCAATTGGAATGACCTTGGTCTGCTTTGTTTTTTGGTTATATACAATACTTATTTATGGCATTCTAGTCTATAAATCAATTATTGATTGGCAATATGTTCTTCCCTACCGATTGATGTATACCTTTTTGAATATATGCGGTGGTATATCTGTTATTTTAACTATTCCGCTTTATTTACTTAATAAGAAGTTAATCAATACAAGTGGTAAGAATTCCGAAAAAATAAATCAGATATCATTTTCAGTTTCAAAGTATAATTTGTTACTAATGGCAGCTATGGTCTTATTAGTTATGATAATGATTTTCTTTGTTACAGGACCAAGCGTCTAAGAAACATCAAATTACTTTTGACATCGATCATCTGAATATATTAGCATGATAAAGAAGTAGAGTTTGAATTCACATTTTGTAGTAATCGGTTCATGAAACGACTGAAAATCCTTGTGTTTCTGGTTTTGACGAACTTTGATAAGGATTTTGTATTACTAGCATAGGATGCTTTGATATTACTTAAAATATTTTCGGTTTGTCTCGTCCTCTCTTTTTTGTTGAGAAGGCCTTTTGTTAGGAGGAATTTTCTTGGTTATCTACACTTTTTGGTTATTTCAAGGAAAGCGAATATATAAATTCCTATTACTCATTGGGACAATATCTGCATCATTACTTTTCATGCTATTAGCTATATTAATTGTTTTCGAAAATATGCATGATGTTGGAGTAATCATAGGCCTTTGTCTAATGCTTATTTCAAGTATATTTGGTTGGGATATGGTCCTGTATAGAGTACAATTAACGGCAAACCAATTGATAATGAAACGATTGATTAGAGCCAAGCGAGTATTCAACCTTTGGGATATACAAAGAAAGATGGAGCTTGATATTCTCGTTGGCGGTTCTGTTGCAGAATGGCGGTTATTTTTCTTCGTTAAGGACTCTCGGTATAAAATTCGGCATGCAAATAGCCGGCTTGTTTCGTATCTTCAACAAATTGGCTTTGTTATCCCAGACCATGAAAAATTGAAATGGTAGTGAAGAAGTACGAAGAAAACGACTGAAAATCCATGTGTCGCCGGTTCGACCCCGGCCTGAGCCACCATCAATAACGAAATATAGCCCTTTCGAGGGCTTTTTTTGTTGCTATATTTAGGAATCTACTAAACACTCTATCGACATATTGACATAATAGATTTATACATAAAAAAACAACAAGAGAAATATACTCGCTGTTTATATTGTGATATAATACATTTAATAATAAAATAGTTAGTTAGGGGATATCTATTGATGCCTGAAGAAATTTTTATTTTTATGTTTATTCTATTCATTGCTTTATTAATTTCGTTGTTTATATATATACGGGCAAAAATACTGGATTTCAAAATTATGAAACACAGCAATAAAATTCAGTCAATTTTAAAGCTAAATCAAAGTTTTGACTTTCACAGTATAGAAAGCTCCATTAAAATAGTCAAATTTTATGATAACAAAAGTCATTTCAATAAAATTAAACCTGGCTATTTAATGTCCTCGTATATTCGTAATAATCTAGACTATTTTTCAACCTATATAACACAAATCAAAGAAAATCGCGATAAGAAAATAGCTTATAATAAAGAATTGACCATTATCACATCACAACCCTTGGGGCTCGAATATAAGGAACTGAAGATTTCAAAAAAAGAATACATTTATCGTGAAAAAAAGTTAGTATATACAGTTATATATATTCCAATTGTTAACTGTACAATCTCGGTTTTTATGTCTTATTCATCTCCTAAAGGACAAGTGAATCTTTCTAAACGAAATAGTTTCTCATTTGAGGATTTAGTAGTTTCGTTTGATAGTGTGTCTCGATCATATTTAGATAAAGAGACCTATTCACAAATGGCGTTAGTTGAACGAGGCGAAATAAGTGATTCATTAAGGTATGATATTCTTAACAGAGATGATTTTAAATGTGTTATTTGCGGCGCTTCATCTCGTGAAGGTGTAAGGCTTCATGTAGATCATATTATTCCTGTATCAAAAGGAGGAAAAAGCGTCCCTAATAATTTAAGAACTTTGTGCGAAAGATGTAATGTTGGAAAGTCGGATAAATTAGAAGGTGACGTAATCATAGAATCTTCATTAATAGAACTGGAATCTTTGTTGTGTCCAAAATGTGGAGCAAAGTTAGTTTTGCGACATGGAAAAAATGGTGAATTCTATGGGTGCAGCAATTTTCCGAAATGTAAATTTACAATGAATGTTTAGTTCTGCATGAAACGACTGAAAATCCATGTGTCTCCGGTTCGATCCCGGCCTGAGCCACCATCAACAACGAGATATAGCCCTTTCGAGGGCTTTTTTTGTCGATACTTAAATTTTATATTTATAGCCTAGTATCATTTTATAGTTCATTTAGAATATAGAATGGTGAGCCGTACCACAAGCAATTATGAAACATGATATAAATAAAATACAAAGTCTCCCTAGGGCTTTGTTTTTTTTGATTTTCAACGCAACTATAGGTTGCTTTATTTCATATTCGAAAAACCTTATAATTTTCATGAGAGTTAATATAAAGGAGTTTACTATGAGTTATTCACTAGTTAGTAACATGATCTACGTTTATAAGGAATCATTTTTACATTCAAAGTTTATAAAACTATATTTAATAGTAAATTTCATTACAGAAATTGCTACACCATTTTTAGACACTTTATTAACTGCATCAGTGGTATACGCATTAACAAGTGGGCAAGAAATATCATACTATTTAACAGTGATAATTGGACTTACACTGATTACATTAATATTTGAGAGTCTAAAATATTGGTCTCGTATTATGTATACCTTTGAAAATATTTATACAAGAAACACGCAGTTTTTCTTGTATTTGTCTGATCATCAACTTGAATCAGATTATCAAAATATAGAGCCAAAATCAAAAAGGAGAAGTATATCTAAAGCCTTTGAAGCTGTTGCAAGTAACATTTTTGGGATTGAGTTAATGCTCAGGAATGTTCCTTTATTATTAATCAATATAACGGGTATGATTTTTTATGGAGGTTTAGTAGCTATTTATGTACCAATAGTATTAGTCGTCCTCTTAACAATGACAGTAATTAATTTCTTGTTAACGAGAAGAGCAAATACATATATGGAATCAAGACGTGATGATATTAATAATCACTATGAGCAAAAAGACTATTTAACTATAGACGTGCCTAACCCTAATTACGGAAAAGACATTAGACTATATCAGCTAAAGGATTGGTTTAATAATATTCTAATTGGCTTAACTAAAAAAAGAGTAATTATTGCAAAAAAAATTGAGAAAAGATATATATTCGCAAATGTATCAAACTCAATATTTTTATTAGCTCGAGATTTTATCGTGTTCTCATTACTTATATCATTAGTTATAAAAGGCGATATCGATATAACTACTTTTACATTCCTAATAGGAATAGTAGCTGCATTTACTCTGTGGTTAAATGGATTTGTTCAAGCTTCAAATAACCTAAGAACTTCAACAATATCTGTTAAAGAATATCGTAAATGTCTAGATACAGAAAACCAACTAAATCATGGAGAAGGAAGAGATATAAGTAAACTTGAAATCCCACTATCAATTGAGTTTAAGAATGTATCATTCACATATCCAGATACGGATAAAGTAATAATTGAAAATCTTTCCTTCAAGATTGCCCCGGGAGAAAAAGTAGCCTTAGTTGGAGATAATGGAGCGGGGAAAACTACAATCATAAAACTGCTAACAGGATTATATATAGCCGATGAAGGAGAAATACTTATAAATGGTTATGACATGCATTCATTTAATATTAATGACTATATGAATTTATTAAGTGTTGTTTTCCAGGATTCAGAACCTCTATCATTAACTATTGAAAATATTATAACTTGTCAAAGAAATAAGGAAGTTAATAAAGAACGCCTATACGATGCTTTAGAGAAGTCTGGATTAAAAGAAAAAGTACTGAGTCTTGAGGCTAAAGAGGATACATATATAACTCAGACATTTGATTTGACAGGTATAAGGCTAAGTGGTGGAGAAATACAAAAATTAATGCTTGCTAGAGCTTTATATAAAAATGCACCATTATTAATTTTAGATGAGCCAACAGCTGCTCTAGACCCGCTAGCAGAAGAAAGAATGTACTTACAATATAATAATTTAACAGAACATAATACTTCATTGTTCATCTCACATCGATTAGCATCAACTAAGTTCTGCGATAGAGTATTCTTTTTAGAAAACGGGAAAATAATTGAAAACGGATCACATGATGAGCTGATTGCATTGAATAATAAATACAAGGAAACCTTTGATATCCAGGCAAGATATTATAAGGAGGATCATGATGAATAAAGTAGGCTTTAAAAGTAATTTTTCAAAAACAGTAAAAGTATTAAAACTTATGTTTAGAATATCTAAAAAATACATGTTCACTTTCCTTGTAAGAGCAATAAGTCGTTCAGTTATACCGTACATATCGATATTTTTCTCTTACAAGATTATTGATGCAATAATCCTAGGACAAACCCAGAATGAGATTATGCAATATGTTTATTTGCTGATATCATTAACTCTATTTTTTGGTGTATTGTATAATGTAGCTTTCCATTTAAATAGAGCATATGCAAATGAACTCGATTTCACATTAGAACGTAAAATAGCCATGAAGACCTTTGAACTGGATTACACACAAGTAGAAGATAATGAGGTTATGCAACATATTGAAAAAGCTCGTGAAGGGTCAAATTCAAATGGTGGCCTAGAATCTTATACTGATTCTGCTTTAGGTGGTTTATTATCAAGTAGTCTTTCGCTAATATATGGATCTATATTACTAATCAGTTTATTCTTTGTAAGAGATACTGAATATAATATTTTAATTGTTAGAATTATTAATCACCCATTATCAATTCTAATTATTTTAGTATCTTTAGTATTTCCAACACTCACCTCATTAAAAGTTAGAGTACAAAACAATAAAAAATCCTATGACACTATGATGGGAAATATAGAAAGTAATAGAAAATCAAGATATTTTTATGAAATATGTAGCAACTACAAATATGGAAAAGACATTAGACTTTACAATATGCAAGGAATGATGAGAGAAGAAATAGAGGATTGTAAGCTTCTTGTTGAAAAGACTTGGAAAAGCTATACGATTTTCGTATCTTTAACAAATTCACTTGTTATTTTAGGGAATAAGATACTAACTCTTATAGCATACTTGTATGTAGGTTTAAAAGCGTACTACGGATTGATTACTGTTGGAAATGTTGTTGTTTACGTAGGCGCGATTACTTTAATATCTAGTGGAATAACAAGTATTATTACTTGCTACAGCAGCCTAAATCTTTTTAACATTTATTTAGAACATTACTTCGATTTCTTAAACATCGAACCCAAAATGAATTATGGAAAAGTTCAAGGGGATATTCTACAAGACTTCACCATAGAATTTAAGAACGTTACCTTTACATATCCTAACCAAAAGGAACCAACTCTAAAAGGTGTTAATCTAATTATTAAGCCGGGCGAAAAAATTGCCTTGGTTGGTAAAAATGGAGCTGGTAAAACAACACTAATAAAACTTCTTTGTAGATTATATGAACCATCAAGTGGCGAGATTTTAATAAATAATATACCTTTATATGAATACTCGAAAGAATCTCTTAACAAGATGTTTAGTGTAGTATTTCAAGATTTTAAGCTATTTAGTTATAGTATAAAAGAGAACATCATGGCTAGTTTTGAAGGTGATGAGGAAAAAGTAATACTTGCTACAAAGCAAGCTGGAATTAAATCAAGAATTGATTCAATGGAAAAAGGGATGGATACAATTATATATCAGAGAAACACTGAAGCTGGAATTGAGATATCTGGTGGTGAAGCACAAAAAATAGCTATTGCAAGAGCTTTATATAAAGATTCTCCAATAGTAATTTTGGATGAACCAACAGCTGCTCTTGATCCAAGAAGTGAAGCGGAGATATACGAAAAATTTAATACATTGGTTGAGAATAAAATGTCTATATTTATTTCACACAGAATGAGTAGTACAAAGTTCTGTGATAGGATCGTTGTTCTCGAAGAAGGAAGTATTAATGAGATGGGAACACATACTGACCTTCTAAAGAATAATGGAATATATAGTCAAATGTGGCAAGCACAGGCTAAATATTATATCTAATATAGACTGGAATGCTGATAGTAAATTGGACTCTTTGCTATTTAATAAAGAAGAATCTTCATTTGAAGATTTTTTTTTATTTTGTTTACTGCTTTATAGGTGCATTTTTAGATAACCTAAAAAAAATGCAGTTTAAGATCCAAATTT
>Ga0268280_1000048_pt1 | contig 118532 bp, 108 predicted proteins | sample saktaG_9_FD_190139 | JGI IMG/M metagenome (GOLD analysis project Ga0268280, IMG submission 190139) | Saline water microbial communities from Sakinaw Lake, British Columbia, Canada - sak_2011_5_24_40m | ecosystem: Environmental > Aquatic > Non-marine Saline and Alkaline > Saline ...
TTGAACATCAGGGTAGCCACGACATCGGTGCCGAAATTACCGGCCGTCATCACCCATACCATATCGAAATTTTTCAGCGCTTGAATGACCAGGGTAGTCGCTACTACCGCGATGGTCGGGCTGAGCATGGGCAGGATAATGCGCCGGAATATCTGCCATTCACTGGCCCCGTCCACCCGGGCAGCCTCTATAACTTCAGTTGAAATTCCCTTCAGACCGGCCGACAGCACCACCATGGCAAAACCGGTCCACATCCAGACTCCAACCGCAATGAGAGCAAAGTTGTTCGTATGAAGCGGCGCCGGCAGGAGCAGGTCGATATAGGGAAGGGGCTGTTGTACCAGCCAGGCCGTGGGGTCAAGGCCGAGGTCGGTGGCAACGGCATTGACCAGGCCAATCTGGGTAAATCCTTCAGGCCGGAAGGCGTACATAAACCGCCAGATTACCGCCGCCGCGACAAATGAGATGGCCATGGGAATGAAAATGGCCGCCTTGGCTACAGCCTCATAGCGGACACGATTGGTCAGCACGGCAAAAATCAGGCCGAGACCGACCGTAAGAACGGTAAAGAAAACCAGCCAAAGGACATTGTTCAGCAGAGCTGTCTGAGCGGCGCTATTGGTGAAAACGTACTGGTAATTAGCTGCGCCGATATATACGCTGGAATCCCCGTTCATGAAGCTGATAAGAAGGGTATCGATGACAGGATAGATGAGAAACACCGCCATAAACAGGAATGACGGCAATAACCAGAGCCAGGGTATGAGACGTCCGCGCCTGTTAATCGATTTCCCTCCTGGTCCCGAGCGGAGCCATCCTGCCATAGGTCAGGGTCGCCTCACTCGGGTATCAAACCGGCCTGTCCATAGGCCTCAACCGCTCTGGACTCGATATCAGTCAGGACGCTGTCCAGTTTATCCGGGTTTTGCAGGTAATTCAGCGTCCCTTCCCAGAAAGCCTTCTGCACCGCTGAAGGCATGCTGTCGTCGGCGTCGAAACGAAAGATGGTGGCTCCGGTCAGCTGCTCGGCGGCCTTGCGGGACAGGGCATCGGGGTAGGCGTCCGGGTTGACCAGTTTGTTCACAGAGGTAAATCCACCCCGCTTAACCCAGATCTCCTGCGCTCCGGCTGAGGTCAGATAGTTCACGAAGGAGCGTGTGGCCGGGGTGTCTTTGAAAACAACCACAATGTCGGCGCCGCCTGTAACCGCTCCGGCATAGCGTGAATCAATGGCAGGGAAGGGGAAAAAAGCATAGTCTTCACCGGCCACCAGACCGGGGTACTGGCCCGCTATAAACTCCTGTGTAAAGGACCCCAGACAGTACATGGCCGCCTTCGGCGGGTCCTCAAAGGGCAGATATGACGCATCGATAAAACCCGTGGCCAGAGCACCGATAGCGCCGCCGGGAACATAGCCGGGGGTAAACACTATCCGGCCAAACTTTTCCCAGGCAGATTTAATCCTGGGGTCTGTCCAGGGAATCTCATGGTTGAGCCACCGGTCGTAGACTTTACCCCCGGACTCATGGAGCAGGATTTCACCGATCCAGTCGGTAGCCGGCCAGCCGCTGGCCTCACCACTCTCTAATCCTACCGACCACGGATATGCGGGAGCCCCGCCTTCGGAAACGATGCGGTCGGAAAGGGCTATTAAATCATCCCAGGTGGCAGGCTCTTTCCAGCCGTTGGCTGCGAATACTCTGGGATTGTACCAGATTGTACCCTTGCCGGCGGCCTTCATGAAGATGCCGTAAAGCCTGCCATTTATGCTGCCGAGGTCGAGCCACCCCTGCGCGTATTCCCTGCGCATTCTGTTCATATCCAGGAAGGAGTCAAGGGCTATCAGCTTGCCGTCCCCGGCCAGCTCAACCATCTGACCGGGATTGGGCAAAATGACCACATCCGGCGGGTTACCGGCTTCGACCCGCGTCGTTAAAATGGCCATAAGGTCCCTGGTGCCGGTGAACTCCATGACGCCGCCCGTTTCTTCCTGCCACGGCGCAACCATGGCCTGAAAGCTGGCCATCTCATCTCCTCCCCAGACACCGAGCACTTCAACTCTGCCGATCCCTTCCTCAGGCGGTGGGGCAGCGCACCCTGCCGGGATGACAGTGACGAGAAGTACCAACACTACGTAAAACAGGGACTTTCTGCGCATACTCAGGCCGCACCTCCTCTGGTGCTATTCCGGGCTTTCCACCGTTGGCTTTTTAATGTAATAGCTCCTTCCGACTTTGTCAATAAAATGTGGTGGTATCGTCGGTGAATGGGTTGAATAGGTAGCAGTCTATGATGGCGGCGGATAACCGCTGAATTCACCGGGCCTGCTTTCATCGTCAACGATGTCTTCGATATTAACGTTGAAAAGCCTGGCGATCCTGAATGCCAGCGGCATTGTATTGGCATTCAGATGTCATCTTATGCAAACGAAGGGGGGTCGAAGGTCATGAAAAAGGGAAAAAGCGAATACGCCCTGATTTCAGAGGACGATTTTTCAGCCGTGGGAAGGATACCCTATAAACCGCCCAGCGTTGCAGGAAAAGAGATGGACCTGGAAAAATTCGATAAGAACTTTCGGGCTATAAAGAAACTCTATGCGGCTGCGGCCAGGAAACGGGATAAGCTAAACGAGGCAAGGAAGAAAAAGTAGTTCTGTGCCAGGTTATTTCTTACTGCTCATTTGCTCGAGCAAATAAAATGTGGATATGTGCTGAACTCGCGGTAGCCGATCTTGGGATATACAGGGCTTCCGAATTTGCTTGCCTGGAGCACAACTATCCGTGCGCCCATGTCGATCGCAGCGTTGCTGACTTCCTGTACACAGTATTTGGCCAGGCCTTTGCCGCGCGCTTTCCTGGTCGTGCCTACCCAGTAGACTCCGGCTATGCCGTGGCTGAGCATGGCCATGGCGCAGCATGAAGGTTCCCCATCAAAATAGACAGTTGCCAGTATTGAGAACGGACTCAGCACGCGCTCAGCATGTGTGAAATAAGCTTCGCTGACCTCCCTTGGAAATAACAGGTCCATAAAGGCTTCTGCTGCAACCGCCCTGAAGTCCTGCAGTTCCCCGGCGCTGTTGACCCAGCGCAGCTCCGCTTCGGCAGGCGCCTGTCCTCCCTTCGCTTTTCCGTCCAGCACCATGCCGAGCTGATCGCCGACCAGGAATATTTTCTGGCCCCGGCAGTACTGAATTATGTCCTGGTCACGATGGCCCCGCAGCAAGAGTGAAAAACCTCGCTTTCTGCCGGAGAAAAAGGCTTTGGCCCGGGCCAAAAATTCTGCAGGCTGTTCGACCGGCTCTTCCGACAGGTTGAACGCCAGGCTGCAACCTGGAAAATCAATGCCGCAATCTATGAACACGGTTTCATGGGTCTCAAGAATCTCCGTATCCGGGATCCATTTCGAACTCTCGCGCCAGAACTCGATGAGATTCAGATCAGCCAACTTGAGCAGTTCTGTTTCGTCACTCAATCCACTTCACCCTCCTGTAAACGTCATCGCAAAACATGTACTCCAGCTTCATCAATACAAGAGGAACCAATTTCCAGTTTTTTATCATATGCATCACTTTTGATTGAATGATTTATGCTGCCAATTAAAACTGAAATTCATAATCACCTGCGCAATAGCCTCTTTCGTGCATCTGGCACTTTTCAGGCCGCGGATTAGCGATAAATTTCAGATCGAGTGATTCAAGCCAGCATTCAATGCGATACATCACACCGCATTCATAGCTCTCTATCACGCCCATCCTTTTCATCCCCTTATAGGCAAAACACTCATTTTTCTCCCACTCCCAGTGAAGCACATTTCTGGAAGTAGTACTGAAGTGTAACTTACTGAAGACGGAAGCCGGCAGGATTAATTCCATTCCACAAAGCACGAAGTCTCTGATATCTTCCATTGACTTTAGCTGGTTTTTATTAATGCCGATAATCTGCGTAAGCCTCTGCACTTCAAACGGGACCATTGACTTGATAGCATCTATATTCAGTTTATTTGCCCTCTCTATACCATACGCGTTGTAAACGCTGTAAAACCACATTCCGTCATGAGTAAGCCAGCCTTTGCCCAGAAGGTCCCTTAGTTCTTCTTTTCCTATTGCATCCAGTGATCTCATTATTCGACCCCTAAAATATGTTTCAATAACCCTGTTGGACAACAAATATCCTGTCAGTAGTTATCAGGGGCTTTCTACTGCTGATTAGACGTAATTATGCAACACGTATTGTCTGACACGTGGTAGTGCGCTCAAGGCCTTCAACTTTATGGAAATGCCCGGTGATAAGCTTGCCTATGGATTCCAGGGACTCTCCTTCCACCACAGCAATGATATCATAGGGGCCCATCACAACATCCACGGATTTAACGCCGTCAATCTTTTTTAGCCCCTTGAGAACTTCCTTAGTCGCACCTATTCTGGTTGTGACCAGTACAAAAGCTACAACCGCCATATCGCCACCTCCTTATTTTCAGACTCAAACCCACAGTTTTATCTTTTTACCCGATTAAGGCCACCCCCGGTCTTACACGTAAACATCGTAACAGGGCCGGTTATTTTTAGTGCCGTTTCAGAATCATAAATATTCCAGTAAGCAACTACCTTCTTCTTTTCCATAAATATGTCACCGTTAAGACCATCTTAGCACTTCACTGCTGTTTATGTTAAATAATTAGGCGTACTATCTCATGTATCGAATAGCTTCAGCACGTCTCCTATCAGCATAAAGGGTTTAATATTAGAACCTACATTGTTAATAGTTCCCGCCACGTACAAATCACGATCTTCTGAATAATAGAGGAATGAACCTGTGGAACCTGAATGGCCCCACAGCGGAGTCAGCCCCATTACTTTGCTCATTATCCAGGGCAGTTGAAAATACATTGTGCCATATCCATATTGCATCGGGAATTCCAGTTTATGCCAGTCGTGCATCGACTCCAGTGTATCCCTTTGAATTATTTTTCCTTCATTTAAGGCTTTGAGGAAAATGATCATCTCTTCTGCCGTAGTAACAATGCCTCCATCAGCCCAGTAGGCCTCATTCGAGCGGGTGCTGGTGATCACCCTGCCCTGATAAAATACGTCGGCAGGGGGGTATGATGGAGCAACCCGGGGTTCGGAACGGCCTGTCAGCCAGGTATTTTTGAGGCCCAGCGGACCGAAGATGTATTCATCGTAAACGATGTGAAGCGGTTTTTGGGTCACCTTCTCTATAATCTTACCCAGCAACTGGAAATTTGTATCCGAGTAGATTGCACCCTTGCCCGGCGGAAAATGAGGCTTCAGGTCGTCCCTGGCCCTTGCGATAGTCTCATCCACAGTCCATTGCCTTTCAGGCTCTTCAAGCAACAACTCAAAAAGATCTTTACCGTCCTTTGATTTCTCGGTGTAGTAATCTGCTATACCTGAAGTATGCGACAACAATTGCCTGACGGTAATTTCGCTGGAATAATCCTTCCCCTGATAGACATGGATGCCTCGTATGAGGTCAACCGGCAGGTATTTGGATATCGGATCATCTAAAGAGAGCGCTCCCTCTTCATATAGTTTCATGATCACCGCAGCGGTATACAGTTTTGTGACGCTGGAAATATATATAGGAGTGTCTTTGGTCATGGGCGCCTGATCGTCATGGTTGGCGATGCCTGCTGCGCCCGCCCATGAGTAAGATCCATCACCCTTCGTCACAGCCAGGACACAGTTCTCAATCGATTGATCTTTTTCTACCAGCCCGGAAACCGCGTTTTGCAGCTTCAGATTTAAATCGTCGGAAGGTAAATTTGTACAATTTAACCCTGTCAGGGACAATCCGGCCGCAATAATTACAATAAGCAGGACCTTCATCGATACTGCTTCTGTTCTTTTTACCTTATCAAAAATCATAATGATTTCCCGCAACTGCTATTTGAGATTCTCAACAATGGAATGAGCGATCATCGCCCATACCATCGGGTCTCCGCTGGCGCCGTTGTGCACCACGATTGCGTTGTGGCCCGGGCTGATGTATATAATCTGACCCCCGGGGCTGCCGGTTGCAGTGTAATCATACGTTCCATCCTGATTGACGATCCCCCACCAGTGATATTTGTAATAGCCTCCCGCATTTTTCCAGGCCTGATCATTCATCCAGGGCCTTTTATCGTTGGGATCGGGTGAAGTTGCCTCTTTAACCCAGCCCTCAGGCAGTATTTGCCTGCCTTCCCACCTGCCGTCGTTCAGGAAAAGACGGCCGAATCTGGCAAAATCGATGGCCCGCGCGTTGAAACCGCTGGCCGCCTGCTCGAATCCATCCTGCTCGCTATCCAGGCTCCAGGACGCGGGATATTCCATTCCGAGCCGTCTCCACAGCTTCTCCTCTGTGTATGCTGATATGGTCTTGTGGCTGGTGCGCTCTATGATCAGCGCTTCTAACAATGGGTAATAGTCGTCGTAGAGGAAATATTCGCCGACTGCTTCCTTGCCCGAGTGTAATTGCAGCACATGTGCCCGTGAATTGGGCATATAGTACATCAATGCTTCATCATAAAAGGGCTGGGCCAGTATGAAAGCGTCTCGCGGCAGCAGGGTAAAAGCGACGCCGGAATTCATCACCAGGAGATCCCTGATGGTCATTGCGTCAAGCCCGCGGCCCTTGAGTTCGGGCAGGTATGTGATCATAGCGTCATCTATGCTGTGTATATAACCATCCTGCACCGCCAGGCCGACAAGCGTTGAAGTGATCGACTTGGCCATGGAGAATGATCTCTGGATCGAGTCGCGCTGGTAGCCGCTCGGGTATTTCTCATACAGGATTGTATCGTCTTTGATTACGATAAAGGCCGTTGAATCAGACTGCGCCAGGTAAGGCTCGAAGTCAATTGTTGTGGCATTGCCCGCCGGATAGGTAAAAGTCACCTTCCCTATCTGCAGTGGCTGCGCGGCCGTCTTGAAATTGAAGATGGGAGGCTGGTTTTCGACGGTACGCGCCGGGAATACCCGCTTGTAGTCCTGGATTGTCGCCTCGTTATAGACCAGCACGCGGTAAGCGTATTCAGGCCCGTACATGATAGCGATGGTCGCCAGCAGTCCCAGGAACAACACGACCGGAGCGCCGATGATGACCAGGACTGCAATCAGCGCGCCCTTTTTTCGCTTTGCAGATAAACCGGACATCGCAGGCCTCCTCTTAATGCATTTGTTCACAACCGGTTGTCAAGATTAAGCCCAAGTGGGCAGTACCTGGATATCAAACGGGTTTAAACTCGAACTTCCCGCGGTTGAAAAGCTCCAGGCAGGTATCCACCACGTCAGGATCATAAAGCTTACCCTTGTTCCTTGATATTTCCTCAAGTGCCTTATCAAGGCCCAATGCCGGCCGGTAGGGGCGGTGTGAAGCCATGGCCTCAACCACATCTGCAACTGCCAGTATTTTCGCTTCCAGGAGCGTGTCCGCACTTTTTAGCTGATTGGGATAACCTGAGCCATCCAGCCTTTCATGGTGCTGCAGTACGACCTTTGCGACAGAGCAAGGGAAATCCATGCCTTTGACAATATCGTAGCCAGACTGGGGATGGGTTTTTATCAAGCTGAATTCAATTTCCGAGAGTCGTCCGGGTTTGCTGAGGATATCGGAAGGAACATACATTTTCCCGATATCATGGATTACGGCCGCCAGCCTGAGCTGATCAATCCGGGCATCTTCTAAATTCATTTCCCTGGCTATGGAGGTTGCCAGGTCGGCCACTCTCTGCTGATGACCTGCAGTGTATGGGTCTCTCATTTCCACGATTGTGACCATGGTATTTATGGCGTCATTCAGTGTCTTTTGCAAAGATTCGTAGCTTTTTACAAGTTTTTCTTCAGAGAGCTTGCGCCGGGTAATTTCCCTGGACTCGGCCAGGATGGATACAGGCTTGCCGCTCAGGTCACGTATTATGCTGAAATTGTTTTCCGTCCACACTGTTGTGCCGTCCTTGCGGTAATATTCAAGATCTAATTTGCGGACGGGATTGTAGCTCGGGTCGGCCTTTACCTTGGGTATCTCCTCTGATAATACTTCAAGCACCAGCTTATTGGACTCCGGCGTGGCGTGCTTCTCCAGCGGCAGTTCCAAAATCTCCTGGGGCGTGAAGCCGCGCAGCTTTTCTGCGGAGGGGCTCTGGTAGGTGGTCTTGAGGTTCATATCCATCAGCCATACAGTGTCGGTCATGTGATCCGCCAGCAGGCGATATTGTGCCTCGCTGGTTTTCAGCGACTCCTCGTCCTGCTTGCGCTCGGTGATATCTGTAAGTAAAACCACCTGACTTGTGGGACGGCCACCTGCATCGTTAATGGCAGAGATACGCAGGTCATAGGTTCGCTGTTTGCCGTCTCGTTCTAAGACAAGCTCCTCACCCGCCTTGACCATTTTATTGAACGGCATCATGGGAGTAGAATGATAAGGCCAAATCCGTTCTATGGACAGTCCAATGACATCTGAAATTCTGCAACCGGTCAACTGCTCTGCTGCCGGGTTTAAGTCCAGGACACGGTTCTGCATATCCAGCACTAATATGCAATCTCCAATGCGTTCAAAGATGATATCCCGTGCAATTGGTACAACTTGCTCTGGATGCAATCGAGGCAGGTTCAGTATAAGTATGATAGCTCCAATACAGGCTGTCCATGATGAAAGTCCCACTGAGAGTTTTAAAAATGAGAGAAGTCCCATCACTTCTATAAAAGCTGTTACCAGGGGAATAACAGCCGCGACCAGCAGATATATCGATTCCCGGCTGCGTATATAGTGACGGCGAGTTATATTCCAGATGATGAAGAGGCTGCCGGTTAAAGTCAGCATGGCCATGTAAACCATACAGGCCCAGTAAATTATGCCATAGGTGGGTTGAAGTGGCAGATAAGGATTCTGGCTGTCAAGACCAGCCTCCGTCCACATAAGTCCGTAAACATTATTGGTCGAGAGTGCTAATATAGCTATGAGTGGCATGATGCCGAATAAGATATAAATACGCCAGGTAAGTAATTTTCTGGGCCCAAGGTAGTGAAAAATATAGAACAGCCAGAATGTCAGGGACAGGATTCCCAGGACAAGTTGTACCCCCACAAGCTTTTCTTTATAAGAAGCCACAGAGAGTCCAATTTCAATAGCATGCGACAGGATCCAGAGCGCACAGAAAAATACAAGTGTTACACCGGTGAGTCTGGACTGACGGTTGAGATCCCGCCAGGGAAAGTAAATTGCCAATATCAGCATGATAGCTGAGGTTATTAGCTCTGCGATAACACCGGGCGACCACTGCCATAACATAGTTTCTTATCACGCAGCTATCAGTTTATCTATTCCAGTATACAGCTACATACTTCGGAATGGAATACCGCGCGACCAATATATGCAGTCTCTAGTCGGGCATATCCGTCTTGATGCGGTAGCTACTGCGGCAGATGGTTCTTTACCGAATCGATCATGGCCTGGAAGTTCTCAAATTTGGTGTCGAAGGGTATGGTGCATCCCGTGCTCAGGATGAAACCCGTCTTGCCTTTGCCTACATGATCGATCAGCTTTTCGCAGTAGGCCGTCACCTCTTCGGGCGTGCCGATGCTGTTGAGCGAGGCGGGGACGTCTCCCATGATGCACATATGGTCTTTGAGTATCTCTTTGGCCTTGAAGATGTCCGTGGTGCTGTCAAACTCGCTGACGCACATTTTCCTGGGCAGGTCGAGGAAGTAGGGCAGGTTGAGCGTCCAGTCCTGGTCGAGATGCATGACAGTAATCATCCCTTCGGCGGCGAACGCGTCTATCATCTTTTTCATATAGCGGAACTCGAAGCGTTCGAATATCTTGAGCGGATAGTAGAAACAGCCGCCCCTTTCCAGTATCAGCTCTACGCCCGGTATGCCGGTCGTACGGGCCGCTTCGATAGCAAATTTAATCAGGTCGTCGACCATGGCATCCATGACGGCCTGGACCTTGTCGGGGATCCGGTAGAGGTCCTGCGTGAACGATACCAGCGACCTCCTGGTGGAGAGGAACATCAGCGGCGACATCACCATGCCGCCGCAAAGCGAGGGGATGTTGCGCGACTTCCATAGTTCCCCTTCGGATTTGTAGCGGTCCATCTGCCTTTTGGTCCAGGCCAGCAAAAGCTCGGGGTCCAATGGGAAAAAGCGGCCGATATTCTTTTCGGCAAAGCCCGTCCAGCCCAGCTTTATCATCTCGTCGTAATCTTCGATTGTAATCAGCTCTTTCTCTATGAACTGCGGCGATGAATCTTCAGAAATGCCCGGATCCTTACCGGGGTATCTGGTATCGCCGATGACTACCTGCATGACGGCGGAAATGTAGGGTGGTATAGGAAGGCTGTATCCCGGCAGGATCATGGCGTCCCATCCGCCGACGTCGTCGAAGGTGTCGACGATGGCCTGGAAACCCCTGCGAGGATGAGCGATGCCCTCGGCCACCGTCATGCCCTTATGCCTGGACGGGAACATCACGTCCATCAGGGGAGCGACAGGGATGCGGTCACACGGCTCCAGCTTGATAGCAGCCCAGGTGCGTTCGGTGGGGGTCATTGTCTCTTTGATCATCTATTTCACCGCCCCGGCCAGTTTCTTGCACAGCTCAACTCCCTCCGGGGCGTCGTCCGTGAAGGCGTCGGCGCCTACGTATTTGCGCACGACTTCGGTGACGATGCCGCCGCCGATGATGACCTTTACCTTATCTCGCAGGCCGGCTGATTCCAGCGCCTGGACGGTCTGCTTCATGGACTCGAAGGAGGGTGTCAGCAGGCCGGAGATGCCCAGAATGGGCGCCCCTGTTTCCTTCAGCTTGTTGATGAAGACCTCGGGGGCGGCGTCTGTGCCCACATCGAAGATCTCGAAGCCGGCGGCTTTGAGCAGCGTGGCCGCGATATCCTTGCCGATGTTATGGATATCGCCCTTGGCGGTGCCCAGCACCATTTTGGCCACCGGTGTCCCTGACTGGCCGGCTTTCAATTTGGGCTCGAGGACGGCCATGGCCTCCTTGAATATCTCGCCGGACATGATCAGTTCGCCCAGGAAATAATCTTTATCCTTGTAGCGTTGTCCGACGATATCCATGCCCAGGCGGCACTCATCCACTATCGATAGCGGGTCTGCGCCCGAGGCGACTTTGTCCTGCACGATTTTCTTGACCTCGTCTTCCTTGAGGTCCGCTATGGCATTGGCGAGTTCAGACATGATCCCTCCTGTAATTAGTCATATCAGTGGCAAAGGTGTTGATTACAGGCCGGTTTACTTTCGCCACATAAAACCGCCGGCCGCTGTTTCGGGATTGTATAGTGCCGATCGGGTTGTGTCAACATTAGTTATATAGTAATCATCATCCTTGCGCAGCGGGGGCTTTGATATCGTGGAGCAGCAGCGCCAGGATGAAGGCGACCCCAAATAGTATGGCAATGGCAGTCATGTTGAAGAAGAAAACGATGGGCAGACCGAATATCTGGCCGCTCAGCATCAAAATGCCGTTGGAAGTAGCCTCCGGCACCGGATGTGTCTTTTCGACCGCATAGGTCAGCCCGACCGGCATGGCCGGGATGAGGAAGAAACCTAAAAGAAAACCGAACAGGCCTAAAAGCACAATCGAGGAAATATACTGCAGTAAAAGGGAAAGCGGCACCGCCATACCGGCCGCCAGGACCAGGAAGATCTTTCTTTTGTGGTACTTGTCGGACAGTGCAGACAGGATTACCGCCCCGCACAGGCCGCCGATCACCATCAGCCCGCCGACTATGCCCGCAGCCAGGGCCGAGTCGATGTCCAGCGGCCGCTCCTTGAATATGAAATCTATCTTGATCAGGATGGCATTAAACGCTCCTACGCCTATTAAAAACAGTCCCAGCAGGAAGAGAAAGTCGCGGTTTCTGAAAAGCGATTTCAACCCGACCGTCATGGTGACCTTTTTCTCGGCTGCGATGGGATTGGGCGGCAGCGCGGGCTTATCCTTCACCAATACGATATACAGCACCATGCCGACCAGGGAGGGGATGCCGTACAGCCACAGGATGGTATCGATGCCCTGCTTGACCGCGCCGATCTCCCGGTAATGCGCGACGATAAAATCGGTGGCAAACATGACGATCGCGAAGCCGATGAACATGGACATGGTCAGCAATCCCGACGCCAGTGCCTCTTCATTTTGCGGAAACCAGTTCGATGCCAGTTTGGTAAAGGCATTGAGCACGAACGGCTGCGCGATGGCAACTGCGATCATGCAGACGAGGAGCCAGCCGTAATCCGGTGCGAAGATACGCAGAAAACCACCCAGGCCCACCAGGACGACGCCTATCCCCACGCCTTTCTTCAGCCCCCAGTTGTCGATGCACCAGGCAGCAGGCAGACAGAATGGAATCCATCCGAGCATGGCAAGTATGCCCAGCAAATCAACGAGGTCGATATTACCACCGGTATAGATGGCAGCCGCGTCCCTGGCAATGGGGGCGAATGTCATCCACAGTATCTGGGACATGGCGACGTTGAGCATGAAAACTCCCAGCACCACCCAGCGGTAAGGGGATACGGATGAATCGATGTTCTGCATAAAACCTCCTCTCCAAAAAGGCATGTGGATGTCCATACACATGCAACCGATGTTAAAGATAATTATACGATTGAGTATTCTGCAAATCAATTCGAGCCGGAAGACCCGAATCCATAATACGGCCGAAGCTTCAGATTGCCTCTAATACATATCATCAAATCCTGATGCCTGACAATAGCCGTGTGCGCGTGATCATGTTTCACCGGTGGTTTTGTTGACGTACCGTCTGCGCAAGCGTATCCTGATTTCGAACATAGCCGCCTCTCAAACTATAGGAAGAGAAGGAGAATCTACAATGCGTGACGAAGGCTATATTGCCGTCAAAACCCGTCGCTTTGGACCGTTGGCGTTTGTGCGCAGCAAGCAGTGGTGGTACTTCGAAGGCCTGGACCCTCAGCAGAAGCTTTATTTTGTATTCCTCGCCCTGCAAGCCTTCCCGTCAGACTACGTCTCGGTCAAGATCATAGACTACGGGAATAACCGGCGCTGGAACGAGGACCATCTGGGCAAATTCTATGCCGCTGCCGGCGATGCTGTTGAGGTTGCCGCGCGGGGAAAATGGGGGCATTTGCGTTTTTCCGGCCGCGCTGAAGACGGCTGGCAGATAGAGGTCGAAACCCCTCAGGTACGTGCAAAATGTAGCCAAAAAGCGCTGTCTCCGGTACACCGCGACCACCTGCTGACCCAGCATATCGACTATTACATCCAGCAATTTATCTCCACGCGGACCGAGGGCACGATGTCTCTCGAGGGGGAGGAACGTCCTTTCGCCGGGCACGGCTATACCGAGCACAACTGGGGAATACAGCCGCGCCACTCGACGGCTTACTGGCTGCACTTCTGGGGCGAAAACCTGGCCGGGGTCGTTCTCAGCTGCTTCTACGACAGCGGTGTACCCCACCATTACACCTATCTCTGGCGCCCCGGCGAGGAGAATATGTTGTATTCCCCTGCGCATTTCAGTTTCGATCCGGCCTTTCAGGATATGCCCTGGAAAGTGCGTTCCCCCGATCTGGAACTCGATATCCGCCCACTGCTGATTCATCACAGCAGGATGCGAATTCCACCGGTTCTAACCTACATCGATATCGACTACCAGGAACAGCTTCTCGAAGTCGAAGGCTCGGCCTGGATACACGGCGAGCGCATTCCAATCAACGGGATGGGCAAGCTGGACTTCAATTGGAACCGCTGGTGATGAAAGGCAGCGGACCCCACATTATGTTGCTGCCTTTCTGCTCCCTTCCAAATCTTTAATAGTCTGCTGTATCTCTTCATAGCGTTTCTTGTCGATCGGATAGAGATACAGGAATACAAGCCCCAGTATAAAGAACACCGCCGTGATGGGACCTATCAGGAGTCGGATCCCGAATAGAGAGGACGCACTCTGGGCAATGTCCGGAATGTAACCGAAAAGGCTCAAAATCACGCCTACAAAAAGACCTGCCAGCGCCTGACCGATCTTTATCATGAATGTCCAGAGACCGTAGTACACACCCTCCCGGCGCACACCGCTCAGGGAGTAATCGTAATCTATGGTGTCCGGTATTATAGCCCAGGGAAGCACATAATGCGTTGATAGACCAATGCCGGTAGCAAACATGATGGCATAAACCACATAAATGCCCGCTGTGTGTCCGATGAAGAATATTAGCAAACATGCAATTGTAACCATAGACATGCCTATAAGATATGTGTTTCTCTTGCCCAGCTTCGCTGCAGCCTTTACCGCCACCGGGATAAAAATCATGGACGTAAGCAGCATAATCAGCGAAGCCGGCGTTATGAGCTGCTCATCGTTGAATAGATACTTGAAGTAGTAGATCAACGTGGCAGTCACGACAGTCATGCCGCAGGTATTCAGTGTCCAGGTAGTCAGTATAAGGACAAAAGGCCTGTTCTTAAAGGCCTCCCGGTTGGACTTGAATATATTTTGGGGTTTTTCCCTTTCGACATGAGCCGGTTCGCGGACGGCGAAAAATGGTATGAGAACCGAGAGAATAATCATAAAGCCGAAGATAGCCCCCATGGCCATAAAGCCGGTTGTCCGGTTGCCAAATGACGACATGATGGGCATCGCGGCACCGGCTCCCAGGAGAGTGGCGACGACGGCAAACATGGATTTGTATCCCGTAAGAGACGTCCTCTCGTTATAGTCTTTTGTCAGCTCAGGCAGCAGTGAATTGAAAGGCACATTGGTGCATGAATAGGTAAGGCACAGCAAAATAAAAGTCAGGCTTTCCCAGGAGAAAATAGCCACTTGTCCCGTGATATGGAAATTGGTAAACATAATAAAATAGGCGATACCGAAGGGAACTGCTCCCCATAGAAACCAGGGTCTCCGCCTTCCCCACTTGCTCTGCGTCCGGTCGGAGAGAAATCCCACCGCCGGATCGATGACGGCATCCAGCGCTTTCCCGACCATGATCGCCACTCCCGCCAGAGCTGCCGAGAGACCGACTTCATCGGTCAGGTAATTCATCAGCCAGAAGGCCATGGTGATCCAGAAAATACTGCTGGCGAATTCGCCGGCGCCGTATCCGAGTTTGATTTTCAGTGAAAGCTTTTGGATCTGACTCATGGCTACCTCCTTAATTTGAGAAGCGAGATTCAGGTATTAACAATTGCTGACAATATTGAATCAGCCGAGAAAAACTCCATCCGTGCGGAGAATACCCTGCAGCTCGGGGATGGAAATATCCCGCGGCCCCGTATTTCCCTTGAGACACATAGAGGCTGCCGTCCCTGCCGCCTGGCCCGTTTTAAAACACATCGGCATAACTACCCATGTTGCCATGGCTATTATTTGCCCTGATATGCAGCTGCCGGCCACCAGCACATTTTCCAGGCCGCCGGGTAAAAGGGAGCGATATGGAATCGTATAATAAGTGCCGATCATATGTTGGAAGTGCGCATTCCCGCCGTCGGTCTCCCATATCTCGAGCTTGTAAGTGCCGGCGGCAATTGCATCCTCGAATTTTTTGGCCTCCATGATATCTTGCAGAGTTATAAAATAGTCTCCCCTTATACGCCTGGTACCGATCATGCCAATGGACATACCGGTATTTATAAGCTGGCAATCGCGGAATGCCGGGATTTCTTTTTTAAGGAAATTCGTGATATCTCTTACCTGGCGTCTCTGTTCCATCTCTCCCAGGGCCGCCTTTTCGGGATCAAGCGGATTGATATCGAATACACGTGTACCGAAGATCTGGACGACTCCCTTGCATACAATATGCCAGAATAGTCCGTCAAAGGGGACGTTGATTTCGCCCTTGAGCCTGTGTTGCTCGTAAATTTTTGCCACTTCCTCCATATCTACGTTGTCGGTATCCACGCCGGCGATGCGGAAAGTCGTAGACGTGGGTATCATTAGACCGGCAGGTACGCCATCATTATCGCCCGTGCCCAGCGCAGCTTCAGCACCCGCCCGTACAACGACATCTGCGCTCCCTGTACAATCTATGAAGATTTTCCCTTTGATCAGCTCTCTTCTGGTCAGGGTCTCCACCACCACAGCCTCTATCTTGTTATCCGCTACGATAGTATCCACAACCAGGGAGTTGACCCTCAACTTCACGCCGGCTTCATGCAGCATATCGAAATAAAGGTACTTGAGCGCCTCGGGATTGAAAAGGTACCATTGGCTGGTGTCGACTTTGTCACCGTCGCCCACAATGGGAACGAACTTATCAACCCCTTCAACCACGTTGTGCAGCTCTATGGCATTCAAGGCCTTCATGCGGTCCAGGATTTCACCCAGTATTCCATCGTAGGGCATATCCATTGCGCCCGTCTCCACCGCGGTATTTAAAGACCAGGTTGCAATGGGGATCAATGTAGACATACCGCCGACGAATGGGTACCTTTCAATGAGGATGACTTCTGCGCCTTTTCTGCTTGCGGCTATACTTGCCGCAATTCCGGAAGGTCCGCTGCCTATCACCACGACATCAGCTTCCCCTCCTACCGGAAGCAAATCATTCAGTCCCCTTGATTCGGCCGATTGCTTTTTACCCATTTCCGCTACCTCGCAAAAATATTTAAATAAGTATAATAGGGCTTTAATAAATATTCAACGGGATTTCCCCTGATCTTTCCCCTTAACCTGTGAAGCTATTAATTCGATGATGTCGAGCACTTTTATGTCGCCATGCATATCTGAATCAGCCTTCGCCAGGATATTTTTACAGTTGGGACACGCCGTTATAACTAACCTGGCGCTCTCCTGTAATGCGCTTTCCATTCTTCTCCGTGCCATTTTAAGCGATACATCGGGATTGGTTAAATGCATTACGGAGCCTGCGCCACAGCATTCGGCTTCACCTCTACTGTGGAACAATTCTATAGGCGGATTACCCGTTATGGCTTCTATCAGATTCCTGGGGGCATCATAAATACCCATTTTCCTGCCTAACTGACAGGGATCGTGATAGGACACGTCAGAAAGAGTTGAATCCGGTAGCAATTTCAATTCTCCAGTGCTGGCTTTATTAAAAAGATATTCAGCAATATGATAGACCTGAATATCTTTTAAAGCCTCGATACCCCATTGTGGATATAGTTCTTTAAATGCTCTGTAAGCATGGGCACAGCCCGTAATCAAGACAGCGGCGTGAATATTCAGTATCTTCCTGGCAAGGTCTCCTGCCACTTTTTTTGCCTCATCGGTATATCCGAGCTCGAAAAGCTCAACCCCCGTCGATTCCCCCTTTTCAAGCATCGCCCAGTTTATGCCCATGGAGTCCAACACTATCGCTGTAGCTTGAATGATCTCAGGATGCTCACCAAATGCCGTGTCACCCGCGAAATATAAAACATCGGGCTGCTTTCCCCTGACAACTGCTCTCTGAACTTTTAACTCTTTTGGAGGCTTGCTGTAGGCTGTCCCACGATCGATCAGCAGGCGCGCAAGATTTCTTACTACTTCAGGCGCTCTCCCGCCACTCACGATATTTTCTCTCCCCGCCTGTACCACAAGATCTTCCCCCCACTTAAATTCGCAAAGCTCTTTACAAAGACTGCATTGCGAACACCGGTATATCTTATCAACTGTGTCTTCAGTCCACTCCGATAAACCTTCGTCAATTCTTGAAATAAGTAGAGCATGGCCCCTGGGCGTATCTGCATCCAATTTAGTTGCCAAAAAAACAGGGCAGGCGTGCCTGCACATGAAACAACACCTACACATCTTTAAGATTTCTTTTGTCTTTTGATCAAAAACCATTAGCTTTTTCCTCTCCTAAGCCTAGCTTGCCCGGGTTCATTAGATTGTTCGGGTCTAAAGCCTTTTTGACCTTTTTTATAAGCTCAAAGCTTTCCTTGCCGTATCCTTCTTCTATTAACTTGCCGAGACGCAGCCCGATAGCATGATGCTCATTTACAACACCACCATTACTGATGGCTGCTCTTATGCAGGCATTTAACACGTCCCTATACAGCTTGAGGGCCTCGGAATAATCCTCCGGCGTATTCTTGATCATAAATGACGGATATATACTGGTTCCCCACTCATACCAGTGGGAAAAATGCGCATGAAATATAGCCCCGTACTCGCGGAATCCATCTTCCACGGCCGATTTCATTGCCCGGTAGACATTTTCAATGTCCTCGTAAGGGGCGATCGTGTCGGTGACCGCCGTCATCCAGGGCTCACAAACGTAATCGAGCGGAGGATAATACGATTTTAGCCGGTCATTCCACCAAACCCATGCCTGTTTATCTCCCAGTTCTTTGCTCTCGGCCTTCGAAATAATCTCATGTGCCAGCCTGGTTTGAACGTCAACAAGCTCTTTTAGTCCGTCGAATCCAACCATTAAGAAACATCCCTGACCTTCCATACTATATTGATTCTTGAGAATATGACTCGTATCTCTTTCGTCGTAAAATCGCATAATGCAGGGTTGAAGTCCGCTGACCATTATCTTCCTTCCGATCTCTATCCCATCCCTTAAGTTGGGTAAAAGAAAGGACAGGAACGCCCTCTTTTCCGGCAAAGGATAGATTTTGCACAGGATCTCGGTAATGATCCCCAGTGTACCCTCGGCTCCGATGAACAGCTTGGAAAAATCAGGACCGGTGGAATGCCGGTTTACCGGTAAGCTTCTAAATATTTTGCCGTCGGGCAACACAACTTCAAGCTGATGCACCATGTCTATGAGCTTTCCATATTTCGAAGAAAGAATGCCGGTCCCGTTTGTACTGACGAATCCACCCAGGGTGGAGGTATGGAATGACGCCGGGAAATGATTCATAGTATACCCGCGCCGATTCAAGTATTCTTCCAGATGCTTTTGTAATATGCCGGGCTGGACACGAGCGGTTAACGACCTTTCATTGATTTGAAGGACTTTATCCATTTTCTTTGTGTCTATGGTAATTCCGCCGTTTACTGCTAAAGAACCGCCGGAGTCACCTGCGCCGCCTCCCCTCGGGACCATCGGTATATTGTGAAGATTGCAGAATTTCACCAGCTCTACGACCTGTTCTTTATTCTCAGGGAAGACTATTGCGAGAGGTTGTGGAAAATCATCACCCCGAAACATATGGTAACGTGTAATCCACCAGACATCTACCCCTTGACAGTCTATTTCAGACTGATCTGAGACAACGTTCTGAGGTCCAACAATTTTCCTCAGCTCAACTCTTAATGATGCCGCACGCTTGTCTTCTTTTTTACGCATTTGTATCTTCACTCTTTAGTAATAAATTGAACTGCCGCAAATCAGTATTAAATTTGTGACGCCATCCAAATAAACGGGAATTAATCTAAAGCGCGCTTGATATAAACGACCATTCAATTGGAATTTCAGCCTTCCTGGCAATTTCGATCAGATAAGACATCGTCTTGACCTCGTCCTCAATCGAGGGCTCGGGTTGCTTCTTTTTCTTCACACAGTCGATAAAATGAAGGAGCTCTCCCACATAACCATTGAAGACATGGCTCTGGTTTCTGCTAATCGGATTCCAATCGGGTGTCCAGGTCTCACCTATATCCTCGTCATAAAAAGTGACTTCTCGCGCATTAGTGATAATAACACCTTTTCCCCTATCACCTAATATCTCAATCCTCTCTGAAAACTGCCCGGGGCCTCCATAGGTTCCCCACCCTAAAATCCCCAGTGCGCCACAAACGAACCTGACCATCGCTGTTAATGCGCCGGTTTCTTTACCGGTCTTAAATGATTTGGCCTCTATCTCCTGTATATCGCCTGCAAATGCTCTCAGTATATCCAGATTGTGACATTGCCACTCCAGCATGCACGTATAAAATGTTGGAAATACGGGAAAACCGTGCATCTTGCTTTCAATCTGGATGATATTGCCGAACTTCTTCTTGTCTTTGACGATTTCCAGCGCCCTTCTGTACGCCAAACCGTGTCTTTTTTGATGCCCGACCTGAACGATTAATCTTTTCTTTCTGGCCACTTTTGCAATCTTCAACGTTCCCTCAAGATCAATTGAAGAGGGTTTTTCTAAAAAAACAGGCAGCCCGCTCTCAAGTACTTTAGTGGCCGCCTCAACACTCGCCCTGGCGCCAACACAAACGATAACGCCATCAAGGCGTTCATTTTTTATCATTTGTTTCAAATCAGTATAGACATTGCCCCACCCATATTTGCGGGCAATCCTGTCCGCCCTCTCTTTGTTTAAATCACAAACAGCAGATCTTTCGACGTCATCAAAAAAATGCAGAGAGAGCGACGGATAATGATTGGCTTCGGCGAAAATTCCCGCCCCCACAATACCCATTCTAAATTTTTTCCGGTTTTCTTTCATATACAAGCCCCTACAACATAAACTACATATACAATAACTACATACGAACAGCAGAAGCAGCTTCCGGTTTGCGGTCTGGCAATTCTAGCTTAGCTTTCCCCATTTGTAAAGCACTCGTACCGGGAATCCGTCTTAAATTCCAAGCTCTTCTAATTTTGCTTTATTGGCAGCCACCTTGTCCGGTGTAAGGTCGTAAAATTTCCAGAAAATGACCGTGGCTATGAACACGACAAATGCAGGGACGATTGCGGAATGTATGCGGATCCCGAACAGCGCCAGTTCGGGAGTCGGGCTCAGCGCCATCATCTGCTCAAGACTGGGCGCGCCGGAGACAAAACCGGTTGTGGTGTGTACGATGGCAATTACGGCTGCTATGCTTGTCTGTCCCAGTTTAAAAATAAAGGACTGGTATCCTATATAAACCGACGGATCCCTTCGGCCTGTTTTCGTGGCTACATCGTCCAGGATATCGCCCATTGTAGGTGGATCCATGAACCACATCCCACCCAGCGCAATCCCGAATGCCACAAGGCTGATGATCCATCCGGATAGACCGTTTACAAAGATCATCGGTATAAACGTGAGAACCATCAGGAAACCGGCCACTACACTGACCATTCTGTTATTGTTCACCCTCTGGGAGACAATCATCCAGACCGGGACGGAGATCAATGCGCCTACCAACATGCTGCCCAGAAGATAGCTGATGCTGGATGCCCCTGCGTTTAACAGGTATGTTGTGATATAAAAAGCGCTCATCTGAAGCATTATGCAACCGACCTGATAACCCAGATACAACGTGATTTTGCTCACGAAGCGCTTGTTTGTAAGGACCGTTTTGGCTGTTTTGAAAAATCCCGGCGGCCTATTTGCTTCCACCGATTCCATTCTGCGCCTGTAAAGCTCTCGTAATTTTTTAGTTTCAAAAGTGCCAGGAAGCAGCAGCAAGAGCATAAGCAGGCCGATTACTACAGTCGCCATGGCGGAGTGTCGATAGGTTACGGCAACTCCCGTTGTGATGAACATAGGGGGGATGATTGCAGCCAGCACGATTCCGAGAATGCCGAAGATTGTGCCGAATAACTGGACCATCCTTCTCTCGTTCAATCCACGAAACTTTTCAGGGAACAGGCTTGCTGCATTTACATCGAATAGCGTACAGAATAAGTCGTACAAGCATAGGGAAATCGCATACCAGGCAAAGATCTGCCATTTATCTGCGACGGGGTCCAACCCGGTTGGCCCCAGGAATATGGCCAGATAACTGAGCAGCCATAATATACCGCCCCCGATTATGAACGGCGTCCTGCGGATGCCAAACTTTTTTTCCCAGGGAAAAACATAATGCTCCATCACATAGCCGATAAGCGGATCGTTTATTGAATTCCATATTTGATAGAGGATAAATGCCATCGCCCCCAGAGTTACATCCAGGCCGATCACCACCTCGTAATAGAAGAAAATTGTGAAGCCGAATGCTGCGCTTATCCACTGGCTGAATAGCTCTCTTGAACCATAACTGGCCATTATCCATTTAGGATATTCGTAGATTATTTTTAGTTTTCCCCCCATGATTAACAGCAGCCTCCATGTTATTTTTTAGTATGATGCACCTGGTAGGTATCTTAGAGACCTATCGGGCAATAACCTCTGCAAGTACTATTAATTCAGCCAAGAAAAACACCGTCCTGGCGAAGGATGCGCTGCAGCTCGGGGATGGAAATATCCCGCGGCCCCGTATTTCCCTTGAGACACATAGAGGCTGCCGTTCCCGCCGCCTGGCCGGTTTTGAAACACACGGGCATGACCGCCCAGGTCGCCATGGCTATTATTTGCCCCGATATGCAGCTGCCGGCCACAATCACGTTCTGCAAACCTTTGGGTAGAAGGGCGCGAAATGGAATCGTATACCAGGTGCCGATTATATGCTGGAAGTGAGCATTGCCCCCGTCGGTCTCCCATACTTCGAGCTTGTAAGTGCCGGCGGCAATTGCGTCCTCGAATTTCCTGGCCTCCATGATATCCTGCTGAGTTATAAAATAGTCTCCCCTTATACGCCTTGTACCGATCATGCCTATGGACATACCGGTATTTATAAGATGGCAATCGCGGAATGCCGGGAATTCCTTTTTGAGAAAATTCGTGATATCTCTTATCTGGCGCCTCTGTTCCATTTCTCCGAGGGCAGCCTTTTCTGGATCAAGCGGATTTATATCGAATACACGTGTACCGAAGATATGGATCACGCCTTTGCATACAATAACCGGGAATAAGCCTTCGAAGGGGACGTTGATCTCACCCTTGAGCCTGTGTTGCTCGTAAATTTTCGCCACTTCGTCAAGGTCGATATTATCGGTATCCACGCCGGCGATGCAGAAGGTTGTAGACGAGGGTATCATTAAACCGGCAGGGACGCCGTCATTATCGCCCGTGCCCAGCACAGCCTCAGAGCCAGCCCGTACAACGACATCCGCGCTCCCTGTACAATCTATGAAGATTTTCCCTTTAATCAACTCTCTTCTGGTCAGGGTCTCCACCACCACAGCCTCTATCTTGTTATCCGCTACGATAGTATCCACAACCAGGGAGTTGACCCTCAATTTCACCCCGGCTTCATGCAGCATATCGAAATAAAGGTACTTGAGCGCCTCGGGGTCAAACACATACCATTTACTGGTGGCGACTTTTTCATTATCGCCCGCTATAGAAACCAGATTATTGATCCCTTCCATCAGGGTGCGTAACTTTATTGCATTCAAGGCCTTCATGCGGTCCAGGATTTCACCCAGTATTCCATCGTAGGGCATATCCAATTCGCCCGTCTCCACCGCGGTATTTAAAGGCCAGTTTGCAATGGGGATTAATGTAGACATACCGCCGATAAAGGGGTACCTTTCAATGAGGATGACTTCTACGCCTTTCCTGCGTGCGGCTAAACTTGCGGCAATTCCAGAAGGTCCGCTGCCTATCACGACGACATCTGCCTCCCCGCCTACCGGAAGTGAATCATTCAACCCCACTGATTTAGCAGGTTGCTTTTTACCCATTTCCTCTACCTCGTATAAATATTTGAATAAGCATAATAAGGCTATCTACAGATAGTCCGGGAATTTCTACTGTTAAAACGGGTAAAGGCAAAGTATATTCCGGAATCACATATATTAATCCATATCAATTAAAACTTTCAAAGCTTCTTCCGGCTTCTCTTTAAGCAACTTGTAACCATCAATCCACCTGTCGAATTTAAAATGATGAGTTTGCAATATCTTCAAATTGACCCGGCCGCCGGCAATTAAATCTATCGCCTGTAAGTAATCACTCCATGTGTACATTAAAGAGCCAATCACATTTAGTTCTTTGTCCTGAACAAGGATCATTTCACAGCTAATAGCCTTCTCATAAACTCCGATCAGTATCACATGTCCACCCCTGGAGGCCGCTCTTATGCATGTATTAAACGCAGATTCGTTGCCCACACACTCAAAAACTGTGGCCACGGGCTCACTTGAAAGCAGCTTATTGAGCTCCTCTTCAAATGAATCGACCTTTGCTGGATTGATACTTAGGAAACCACAATCCGCTGCAATTCTGTTCCTGGCAGGAATTATGTCGGAGATAATAATTCTCTTTGCCTTAAATTGCTTTGCGACTTGAGCTACTAAAATACCTATCGTCCCGCCGCCAACAATTAGTATATCTTCTCCTTCAACACTGGGTACTTTTTTAACAGAGTGTACTGCTACCGCTAAAGGCTCAACCATGGCTGCGTCGTTTACACTCACAGTTTTTGGCATTTTTATCACATGCTCTGATTGAATTTTGAAATACTCGCTACCTCCACCGTGAATATCGCCTCCAACAAAACTGAGTTTATTGCATTGGGCAAACAGGCCTTTTTTACACGCCGGGCAATGTCCACATCCAATTGCAGGCTGAATGGTAACTAAGTCGCCCTTCCTAAAACCGGCAACACCTTCCCCAATTTCTTCAATGTGACCGCTGAATTCATGACCCTGAACAAGAGGGTATTTTACAATCGGATGTTTGCCTTTAAATACATGGACGTCAGAGCCACATATTCCAATTCTCGACACTTTTATAATAACCTTACCGGGTTCAATCACCGGCCGTTCAACATCCCGGTAGAGAATTACGCCCGGCTCAGGCATATAGGCTTGTTTCATTACTGCCCACCTGACCAATTCTTTTGCCTGCAATTTTATTGCTTGTATTCGTCACAAACGTCCTTCATCCTTTTGTACTTATGAAAAAGTTCACTATAGATTTGATGATTTTCCCTGTTATATTTGATATAAAAATCTCTGCTTTCGCACAGGCGTATTGCTTCCTCCAGTTCACCCAGAACTCCGATCCCTACACCTGCCAACAGGGAAGCCCCGAAAGCTGCATCCGTATTTGCAGAAACACCCCCATCTATCCCCAAAATATCTGCAACGATGGACAACCAGCATTTGCTCCTGACTCCCCCACCTGTGAAAATATTTTCTTTGAATCCATCTGCCATCGCTCCATAAGCAGACATGGCATCTCTTAATGCAAAGGCCGTTCCCTCATAAATTGCCCGGGCAAAGTGAGATCTTTCATGATTGACAGAAATACCTGAAAAATCTCCCTTAAGCTCGCTATCCCAGTACGGAGCGTCTTCACCCAGCAGATATGGATGAAACAAAAGCCCGTCCGAACCTACAGGCGCATCATAAGCATCATCATCGATTTCATCATAGGTTTTGCCTGTTTTTGGCCTGTCTGCGTAAAACACATCTCTCAACCACTTGACCGCCTGTGCACATGAACGTGTATTTACGTCCAGCATCCATCTGTCCTTGATAACATATGACCAGCAATAGTTCATGCTGTTTGAAAGGTCATAGTCGCTGTCGACAATCGTAGAAAGTGCGCCGGATGTTCCCAACCTTATCTTGCATTGACTCGAATTAAGCAGCCCGATGGAAAAAGATTCTACTGTCGCATCACTTCCCCCTGCAACTACTGGGACCCCCCTGGGAATACCGGTCTCACCGGAAGCTTCCGCAGTTACCTCGCCTATTATCGAAGTCGATTGGTAAATATCGGGGAGCCTGTCTCTGGAAATTGAGAAGGTTTTTAAAATCTCGTTGGACCAATTTTGCTTCTTTATGTCATAAAAAGATGTGCCGGACGCATCGCTGAAATCCGTCTGCAGATTTCCTGTAAGTTTGAAGTTAATATAGTCTTTAGGGAAAATAACTTTACATGTTCTTTCCCAGTTATCAGGCTCATTTCTCATAATCCATAGCACCTTGGGAAGGGTGCACATCGTATTTAACGGGTTCTTCGTTACTCTCTGGATAATATCGGAATGTTCTCTGCGTATTTCGTCTACTTCTTGAATGTTTCTTAAATCATTCCAGAGTATGGAATTTCTAACGACGTTACCTGAACGATCAATTAAGGTTACTCCCCTCATTTGTCCGGTTACGCCGATTGCCGCGATACCCTCCAAATCAACTTCCGCGCTTAATTTATTTAAAACGGTTGTCACACTTTCGTACCAGCTTAACGGATCTTGTTCGATCCAACCTTGCCTGATGATCAGAGGATTATATTCATAGCTTGCGGAAGCTACTACCTGGCCCGCATCATTAATGACACAGCATTTACACCCGCTGGTTCCCACATCTATCCCTAAAAGATATTTGTCCATTTTTGCATACTCAAAAAGTTACTCTTCAGGGGTGATCTTGACCTGATCCCGGTTGTTGTAACACTTATTTTGTATTGTTACCAGAGGCCTGCAGCCAGAGCCACTTTGGAGCGGTCGCTGAGCGTTATGGCTTCCTTGGTGCAGCTGGAACGGCAGATCCCGCAGCCGTAGCACCTGCGCGGGTCGATGGTGACCTTGTTATGCGCGATACTGTAGCCCATGGCCCCGAACTGGCAAGCGCGCATACACTGCCTGCAGCCGTTGCACAGGTCCGGGTCGACCAGGGCGACGTATTCCGCGCGGAATATCACGGGGAAGTTCAGAGTTATAGTGGCCTTCATCGCCATGCAATCGGCGCGGTCACAGTTGCAGAAGCCGCCGATAAAGGGCGTCATGAAGGTCCAGACGGTGTGGCAGCAGCCCTTCTTCTCCAGGTCACGAATATTTTTAGCGGCCTCCTCTTTGGATAATCTCTCGACGCCTGAAGTCGAGGGCCCGGTGAGATACTCCGCGCCCAGGGAGCTTATCATCTGTCCCATCTGCGACTCTCCGTGAGGCACCATACTAAATCCGTAGCAGTAGCGCTGTTCGCTGCCCACGGTGGCCTGGCGGCAGATGCAGGGCAGCCGGGTAACGGAGTTGACGAAGCCCAGCACGTGGTCGATGTCCTCGATGGGCACAACCTGTCCGTAATGTTTCCTCTTCTGCGCGCCGATGGCGAACGGCATGATTATCGCTCTGATGAAAGACGGGAGGCGGTTAAGCTGCATGACCATTTTTTCGTCTTCCAGCAGCTTCTCGGGATGCAGGAAAAACTCCTGTACAAATTTGCGGCGGCGTATATCGGCCAGCAGGTCCTCAGAGTAGTTTGAGACCTGCATGTACCAGATTTTCCCTTCTCCGTGCTTATGGCAGAATTCGCACATTTCCCCGCCTCCTCGTATCTTTGTGCCGCTATTCTATCACAACCTGTTTGCTTCTATATATACTCCGGGATCATGGTATACTGGTTTACTATGTTTATTATGCTTAAAAAACCGGTCATAGCCCTTACGATCGTAGCAATTATCGCCGCCGTTTTCATCTCCTGCGCGGGCGCAGCTTCCCCGCAAAGTCCGGCGGCGCCGTCCGCGCCGGTTGCGATAACCATATTACATATCAACGATACTCATGCCCACCTGGAGGACGTTGCGCGCAGGGCCACACTGGTGAAAAAAGTCCGCGACGAGGTCGGAAGCAATAGGCTGCTGATGTTCGACAGCGGCGATGTATTCATGGGCACGCCTTATTTCACCCTGATGAAAGGCCAGGCCGACCTGGAATTCATGAATATGCTGGGCTACGACGCCATGACTTTGGGCAACCACGAGTTCGATAACTATGAGAAAACGCCGCAGTACCTCAACGACTTCATTGCGAAGGCCGGCTTTCCGATCGTTTGCAGCAACATCGATTTTTCGAAGGTTGCGGAGCTGCGCGGGAAAACGGCGCCGTACCTGATAATTGAAAAGAACGGTCAAAAATTCGGCGTTATCGGACTGCTGACGGAGGACACGGCGGAGATAGCTGACCCGGGAAAAAATATCTCGATCGGGGACCATGTGGCCGCGGCCCGCCAGAGCGTGTCCCTGCTCCAGAGCAAGGGCGTCGATAAAATCATCGCCCTGACGCATATCGGCTGGGACTATGATACGGAGCTGGCAAAACAGGTCAGCGGGATCGACCTGATAATTGGCGGACACAGCCATACCCTGCCTGAGGTCTATCCCACGGTGGTGGCAAATAAAGAGCCGACCCTGGTGGTGCAGGCCGAGGCATACGGCAAGTACCTGGGCCGGCTGGATCTCACCTTCGACGAACGCGGAGTGATAGTCAAACAGGCCGGCTCCCTGGCCGTAATCAAGGACGCCGCCGAAGATCCTGAGTACGCCGCCGTGCTGGCGAAGTATAAGGCGCCTATCGACCAGTTGCAGAAGACCATGGTGGGTAAGACGCTGGTGGACCTCGATGCGGAACGCACCGATATCAGGACGCAGGAGACCAATTTCGGCAACCTTGTGGCCGACGCCATGCTGGCAAAGGCTTCGGGGGTAAAGGCGCAGATGGCTATAGTCAACGGCGGCTCCATCCGTACCACCATACCTGCGGGGGATATCAGCCTGGGACAGCTTCAGACAGCCATCCCTTTTAATAACGATATGGTGGTTTTCGACCTCAGCGGGGAAGACCTGGTGTCGGCCCTGGAGAACGGCGTCAGCCGGGTTGAAGACGTCGAGGGCAGGTTCCCTCAGGTTGCCGGGATGAGGTTTACCTGGAGCTTCGGAGATGAACCGGGCTCGCGCATCCGGAGCGTGGAAGTCATAACCGGGGACGGCTATCAGCCGCTGGACAGGTCCGCCTCCTACCGCATCGTGACCAACAGATATATGCAGGAGGGCGGCGATGGCTATTCCGTTTTTCAGAAAGGGGCGAATGTCGAGTACCCCGGCTTTGTAGACTATGACGTGGTGAGGGAATATATCGAACGGAATTCGCCGGTCAGCCCCAAAATTGAGGGACGTATCACGAGTTTACAATAGGCTTCGGGGCACGTCCGCGCCGCTATTGAGATAACACATTCATCGGGATTTGCTTGTTGATTAGTTCTAATGATCGATAGTAAGCAGCAGTACACTTTCGGCGGCTATTTCGACTGACGGGTTGTTGAGTGAGGCGGTCTGCGCCTGATGGCTTGAACCACTGACCTTATATAAAGAGATTTGATTAATCTTGCGCATATCGGCAAAGGCAATGCCTGCTGTCAGCGGCTTATCCCCGGGATTTGCTATGAGAAGCGCTGTCTGCCCCGCATCATTTATTCCGGCCAGCGCCCACAGCGCGGTGTTTTGAGGAATATTGACCGCCAGTCGATTAGAATAGCCTGTCATCTTCGACCAGAGTGAAAATGCCGATGCAATGGATTTAGGCCTGCCGTCCGCATAGAACAGGCCGTAAAAAGTTGGCGCCCTGATATCCGTATCCCCTCCGCGGTAGAAGGTGGATACCTCAAGGTCGTTTTGCTGCTGGAGCTCGATCCAGGCTGCGCTCAGAATTGCAGCGCCTTTGCTGCCGGTGCGAAGCGCAATTGATTCAGCGCTATTGTCTTCGCCGTGCTTCATCTCGGTGTTCCATTCGGTAATGTGTTTGCTTGTCTGTGTGAATCCTCGTGCATCCAGCTCAGTCCGGTAGAACCTGGCGGCCTCGGCATATTGCTGGGGCGTATTGGAATACATGTGCCATGAGAAGAAGTCCAGGGGCGCGTTTTTTTGCCTGACAAAATCCAGGAAATCCTGCGTCCATTTTCTTCCCTGGGGTAAAAAAGCGCCGGCGGGGGTCAACCCCGGCCCGCCTATCTTCAGTTTGGGGAATTCATGTTTAATCGTCAGTGCTGTCTCGCTGTAAAGCTGAAAATATTCCAGCGGAGTGTGAGGCTTTGGCCAGAACTGCGCGTTGTCGGGCTCATTCCAGATCTCAACATAGCGGAAGTCGGTATTGAAGCCGTTCCACTTGCCTGATCGATAATGTCTCAGCACTTCAACCACCGCCCTGACCCAGTTGGCGCGTTCCCGGGCGTTAGCCGGAGGCGCAGCATCATTCCACGAGTCGCCGAGACGAAAATATGGTTCGAATCCACCTTCGACAATCGACCTCCAGGCCTGATCGCTGGCGCTAAAATTGTAAGATTGCGCTTTAACCGGATCAGCAGTCCTGACCGGATACATCGTAGACATATCCAGCGCACCATAGTAATCATGAGTGCGAATCAGGTTCACTCCAACCTGCCGGTAAGAGCCCGTCAGGTCGACGTTAGCGGGGTCGGTCCCTGCCGGCAGCGGGCCTGCGTTGACCCCCAGCAAGGGCTTGATAGCGGAACCGGTTGGTTTATCGATGGTCAATGTGATATCTACCTGCGTTGTCTCTGCTGCCGGCGCCGGCTGTTGTGTGGATGTCGCCGGCGCAATGCAGCCGATCATATTCAGCAGAAATGCGGATGTGATAAGAGCGGCTAATAAACGAATGCGCATCCGGCTTCTCCTTGTTTTCCTACCTGCATGGTAGCATAGCAGTGAAGGACCGCAATGTCCATGGTACTTTGGTAATACACTTTTCAGATTTCGTGCTAAAATTAAGCAGGCGTATCTCGATGGACAGAACAAGCGCTGTCGACCTGGTCACACAAGCCCGCATGGGCTCTCATAGCTGTCTGTTCTATCAATCACGGGATGATCTGGTCAACCTGCTGGCCGAATATTTCAAGACGGGCATGGAGAAGGGGGAATCCTGTATCTGGGTTACGGCGGACGGTGGCGTGGAGAAAAAGGCACGCGAGGCTATCAGTAAGAAATTGACGGGCCCGGGGGCACAGCAGGCAGGGTCACAAATCGAATTCATCCAGTGTATCGACTGGTACCTGCGCGACGGTTCATTCCACCCGGAGCAGGTATTAGACAACTGGGTCGAGAAGCTTAAACTGGCTACTAACGGCGGTTACCGGGGACTCCGGGTCAGCGGCGACCTGGGCTGGCTTGACGCCACAGACTGGCGGACGCTCATGGGTTACGAGAGCGATATTAACAGCGTTATCGCCGGGCAGGATTTTATGGCGGTCTGCAGCTATCCGCTGGTTAAACTAAACGCTTCGCAGATGATCGATGTGATCGGCCATCACCAGGCGGCCGTGGGTAAGAATAACGGCGGTTGGCACACATTTAAGGCGCTTGCACCCGATGCAGCAGCGGTAGAAGGGAATATACATACGGCGATAGCCGGAAAACAGGCGGGGGATAGAAGCTCCGCATTTCCCGTTCTATTGCCGGATAATTGCAACGGCTGCGGCGATTGCGTGAGTGTTTGTTCCGGCGGCATTCTGTGCCTGAGCAACAATCGCATCGCCCTGAAAGCGACAGGTGAATGCGACTGGTGTACCTTATGTGAGGCAGTCTGTCTTTCCAACGCTATATTCTGCCCCTTCGAGATCACGAAGGTTGAGCCATAGCGCACTATTGGCCGTATTGATAATAGCCACTGCAACTGCCGCCGCTGCAATGTCCCCAGTTGGGGTACATCATTTTTAGATAGGAGCTGGGCTTGGGCACGTAGGCGCCCGTGGTGGTACTATCTGTGATCTCGTACGCACTCGACCCTTCAGCCGTATCTACATACGCTTCGGCATAAGAGTCGGATGTGTCGCGTTGGATCATGGAAGGAGCCGTGGGGGCGGGAGAGGAAACCTGGATCTCAGGCTGTGCCGCCGTTTTCAACTCGTCTGCCGGCATGCTGTTCGATGCCGCAATGAGGGGTGTATGCGAACCAGCGTCGACCGAATTGGTGTAATTCATTATCAGGTTAACGGCGACTATCAAAAGCACTATGATGCTCATCAGCAGGAGGATGGCAGCGGGTGACGACTTCACAGGGCTATATATATATTCCGCGTAATAGGCTTCTTTTGGCCAGTTAAGCTTATTGCCGCAACTTGCGCAATTCGAAACTGAGATATCCACCCACGCGTGGCAGTAAGGACAGTTATAGTAATAGGCTGCGTGGCAATTTGCGCATGACCTCACCCCTGTGACATTCGGTGTGCCACAGTTGTAACAGGCTATTAGATTGTCCCTGCTCCTGTTCATCACGTTTCATTATAGCAACGCAGTTCACATAATATCAAAAGGCGACTACGGGTGATGTGAGTGGATGTCAGCTTGCGAAAGAGAGGAGTACGGCCCTTTTAAAACCGGCCGCCGGTCAGAGCCCCATCCCCGCGGCCACTTTTTCCTGATAGTAGCCGGTATCGCAGGGGAAAAACCTGGACGCGAGAACGCGCCTGTAGAACAGCCCCACGTCGTGGTCCATGGAAAACCCTATCGCGCCGTGTACCTTGATACCGTCAAGGGCTGTGTGCTGATATACCTCGTTGGCTTTTACCTTCGCCATTGCGATCTGTACAGCGCAGTCCTCCCCGGCGCTCATCATCCAGGCAGCCTGGTATACGAGGTATTGAAGACCGTCCACCTGCATCAGCATGTCCACCAGCTTGTGCTGTATGACCTGGAAGGTGCCTATGGGCTTGCCGAACTGCTGCCTGTCTCCGGCATAAGCAACGCTCATCTCGAGCACGGCCCGGCAGGCGCCGGATACCTCTGCGCATTTCAATAACGCGGCCTTGTCCAGAATCCGGCTCAGCATGTTTTCTGCAGCGCCCGCCGTTCCCAGCACATCGCCACCGCCGAGCACCACATTCTTGAACCTGACCTGGCACAGCGTCTCGCCCGTAATAGTAGGGATGATCTCAACCTCGATGCCGGGTTTCTTCATATCCACGATGAATAGCGTCAGCCCTTTTTCCAGTGCCTTGCCGTTTCTTATGCGTGCGGGCACCAGCATGTAGTCCGCCACGTTAGCGCAGGGCACCAGCGTTTTTTCACCGGTAAGCGCGTATCCCCCGCCTGCCGGCCGCGCCGACGTCCGGATATTCGAGAATCCGCAGTCGGCAGGGTCCTCGCTGATCGCCAGTGTCCATATCGTTTCACCCCTGGCTATGCGGGGCAGATGAACGGCCTGTTGTTCTTTGCTGCCGTAGTCCATGATGGGCAATGCGGCCAACGCCACGGTGGAGAAAAAGGGCCCGGGCAGGATGTTGCGGCCCATCTCCTCCATCAGGATAACCAGGTCCATAAAACCGGCGCCGCTGCCTTCGTACTCCTCGGGCAAAAGCAACCCCATCCAGCCCAGTTCCGCCATTCGTTTCCATGTAGCAGGATCATAGCCCCGCGCGTCCTTCTCCAGCTCGCGGGTCCTCGATTTCGGACACTCCACTGCCAGGAACTCCCTGGCCATGGTCCTCAGCATATCCTGCTGTTCCGTGTAGTTGAAGTTCAAATTTGATATCCTCGCGTCTAATATGACCTGGGCAGGCCCAGCTTAAACTTGCCGATGATATTCTTCTCGATCTCATCCGTCCCGGCCGCTATGGCCGTTCCCGGGGACAGCAGGTATTGCCGCTGTATCAGCCCTTTCAGCCTGGTTAGCCTGGAATGTTGTTCCACCTGGCAGCAGGCCCCCAGGATATCGGTCCCGGCCAGGGCCAGTTGCTCCAGCAGGTGATCGGCAAAGGACTTGTTCCTGGAAGCCTCGTATGTGGGGACCATGCCTTCGCCCAGCTTCCAGGCGATTTCATAGGCAAACATCTTCAGGGTTTCCAGCTCCACGGCCAGGTCCGCCAGCCGGTGCCTGATTGCAGTATCGCTGGCCATCGACTTGCCGTCGCGTTTGGTATCTCCAACGTATTTAGCAAGCCAGTACAGGATCCGCCGGGCTGTGCCGTAGGACTGACCGCAGAAGCTGTGCCTTTCATAGGCCAGCGACCTCATAAGCTGGTACCAGCCCCGGTTCTCCTCGCCTACCAGGTTCACCGTCGGCACATGCACATTATCGAAGAAAACCTCATTGAATATATGCACGCCGCTGTAGTTCAGCAGGGGCTTGACGGTTATGCCGCTACTCTTCATATCCACAATCAACAGGCTTATACCGTCCTGCGGCTTGCCGCCGTTGGAGTTCGTTTTGACTGCCAGCCAGCACCACCTGGCACGGTGGGCGCAGCTTGTCCAGACCTTTTGGCCGTTGACCAGATATTCATCGCCCTGGCGCACAGCGGACGTCCGGATGCTGGCGAAGTCAGATCCCGCATTAGGCTCGCTGTAACCCGTGCACCAGATGCCGTCCGGGCTGCCCGAGGATATCATGGGAAGATATTTACGCCGCTGTTCCTCGTTGCCGTACAGCATGAGGGAGGGGCCTACCCACCCCGTGCCGCTTACTCCCATGGAAAGACCGGGGATCCCCCAGTAGGCGGCTTCCATGGCAAAGATCATCTGTTCCAGGTGGGAGGCATCCCGGCCGCCGTACCGCTTCGGCCAGCCCATGGCCAGCCATCCCATCTCAGCCAGCTTTTTAGAGATGGAAAGGCTGAAAGCCCAATCCTCGTCGCGGCTTTCCTCGTCAAGGAAATTGACTATCGAGTCGTCCGGTATCTCGCGCTCAGCGAACTCACGCACCTCTCGCCGCAACGCGTCCTCTCTTTGCCCAAGGCTAAAATCCATCGTTATCTCTCAATGCAGCGCAGTCCGAAATTGATTATAGATTATGCACATAAAACGACACTGTCAAGGGAAAAATATGTCTTAAAAAGGACATTAATAGCATAAAATAGCCGAATATCTACCATGAAGCGACATACCGAGTAATGACCGGGGGCATGCTTTTGAAAAACGGTTCCGAAAAAAGCAAAAAGGTCACCGCGGAAAAAAAAATTCACTAGTTCGCCGGCGTCCGTAAAGGGCGCCCACCGGGTGTGTTGCCGCCGGATTTGGTCATGTTATAATTGGGGTTGTGGATAGGCTGGATAACAGGTTGATCGGCGAACTGGCCAACGATGCGCGGCAGAGAAACATCGATTTGTCCCGCAAGCTGGGGGTGAGCGAAAAGACCGTGAGGCGGAGGATAACCCGCCTGGTGGAGCAGGGCATTATAAGCTGGTCGGTGATACCCGACCCGGCCAAGCTGGGATACACCGTGAGGGCATTCATATTGCTTGAGGTGGAGGCGCCGCATGTAGACGACATCACGCAGGCGCTGGCCAGTTGCAGCAATGTCGACTTCGTTGCGCTCTGCACCGGGCCCTTCGACATCCTCTTCGGTGCGTGGTTCGTCTCTTCCGCCAGCATGGCCAAATTCCTCAAAGATTACCTGCCCAAGATCACGGGTGTGCGCAAGAGCCAGACACACGTGGCCCTGCAGGTTACCACGGGCAAGATCGCCAATTTAGCTACGCTGAAGGAAGGATCGGAAGAATAAACCGTCCTTTTGCAATTTGATTTCAGTCCACGACATAAAAACGCCGGTATTCTCAGCATCAAGGAATTTATCTGGCAGGTAGGAATACTATGAGGAGAACGGATCATGGCAAATTATGTCTTAGTGCACGGCGGACACGGTGGGGGAAACAGTGGGTCGGTATGGGATAAAGTAGTACCTCTGCTGGAAAATCGAGGACATAAGTTCTTTACCCCAACGTTATCCGCTTCGGGAACCAGCAGCTTAGGCAATCATGTATCCGAGGTTTGCCGTCTGATAGAAGACGGGAACCTGGATGGCGTAATATTGGTAGGGCATAGCTATGCTTCGTTTGTTATTACCGGTGTCGCAGATAGAATTGCCGCAAAAATCAAGCACCTGGTATACGTTGACTCGTCAATACCCGAAAATGGGAAGTCGCTGTTCGACATGATCGAGTCAAGCGGCGTCAGCTATAAAAGCTTTGCCGGCCTGACACCGGACAAACCTTTTGTCGAACCGCTTTATTTCGACGCTGCAAAGATAAAAATCATATCAAAGACATATATCCATTGCACGCAAAGTGAATTCCTGACTGTGTGTGTGCCCTTCGTCAAATACGTGGCTGAACATGCCGCGCAGGATAACTGGGACTATTTTGAGTTGAAATCGGATCACCTATGCATGGTATCTCATCCGGAGGAGCTCGCCGGGATACTGCTGCGCGAATCCGGCTGAAGCTGATTTAAACGATTATCTCTATATTTTTTTATAATAGGGGCTCACGGCTTTTGCATCGTAATATCTCTTGATATCATCGTCGATCTTAATAAGAGTTATGGAGATACCGGCCATTTCCTGAGAAGTGCAAAACTCCCCCAATTCCAATGAGTATATCTTCATATTTTTCTCTGAAAGATATGAGTAGATCTTTCTGGCCACTATGAACATCTCCATCCTGGTGGTGGAGCCATACCCGTTCACCACAACTATGACCTCATCGCCCGCTTTATAGGGCAGATCGGCGATCAAATAATCGAGTATGGTCCTTGCAGTTTCATCGGCATTTAGCAGATCTACTTTTTTTACTCCCGCTTCTCCATGCAGGCCCATGCCAAACTCCATTTTCCCCTCTTCGAGCGTGAAAGTTGAAAGTCCCGTCTGGGGAAGTGAACACGCAGACAGTGAAACGCCTAGTGAGCGTGAATTAAATATTGCTTTCCTCAGCAGTTTTACCAGGCTTTGCATATCAAGCCCCGCAGCCGAAGCTGCGCCCGCAATTTTAATGATCAGGTGGTCCGAGGTTGTTCCCCTTCTGTCTTCTATCCTGTCAGGCGGTGCGGAAGAGATCTCATCGTTTATAAGGACGGTTTCGATTTGAATACCTTCTTCTCTTGCTGTTTCCTGGGCTATACCGAAGTTCAGTACGTCTCCGGCATAATTGTTATAGAGAAGGATAACACCCCGGCCCCCGTCGGCAGCTCTTATGGCATCCAGTACAATATCGGGAGATGGAGCGGCAAATATCTGCCCATGGGCTTCTGCGTCGGCCATTCCTTCTCCTATGTATTCGAGAAATAAAGGTTCATGGCCTGCTCCTCCGCCGATTACGATTCCAACCTTGCCCTTAACGGGCGCGTCTATCCTTGCCACGGCATTTGATTTGCCTACTCTCTTAACCCTGGAGGAATTAATCAGTACAAAACCTTCTATCAGCTCATTGACTATGTCATCAGGATTATTTATCAGTTTTTTTACCATTACGCTCCCTCTTTTCTATGCTTGCAGGTTATTAATATATATATTGAATTCATTTAAGATCATGTAAAGAGATGTGGCGCCTGCATCTTGATACCCTATTGCTCTCTCCCCCGCATACCTTGCCCTGCCCTTTGAGGCTATCAGTTCTTTGGTGGACTGCGCTCCCGACAAGGCCGCCGCAGCCATCAGTTTAAAAGATTCTCCCGTCGACAGTTTTTCTTTAACAGACTGTTGAAGCGAATTTATGGCAGGATATAATGCATCGATCATTGTCTTATCGCCCGGTTTCGCGCCCCCGAGCTTCATTATCTTTTTCATCGCCGCATCTGCCATAATATAGAACTCATCGGGCCCGACGGGTATATTCTCACCATTTGATATCTCTTTGAGTTTATTGCCCATTTCGATAAAAAGATAACCAAAGATCGGGCCCGTGGTTCCGCCTACCGTTGCCATAAAGCTGGCCCCGGCGGCTTTAAGCAGTTCAGCACTATCGGTGAAATCTTTGCCTTCGATTGTTTTGACGATCTTTTCAAATCCCGATGAAATAGTTATTCCGTGATCACCATCGCCTATCACAGAATCGAGTTCGCACAGGTAATTACGGTTTGCAGTCATTGTTTTACTGATTGCAATAAGGATGCTATGAAAGTCGTTTAACTCGATTTTTTCTATCAAAATACGGACTCGCGGGCGCTATTTTACCGGTTGGTTTTGGCCTCCATGACCGCGATCTGTGCCAGTATCTCTTTGTAGCGCTTTTCAGTTATGGGGTAGAAATAGATTACCACGGCCGCCAGGAGGAAGACGGCAGCCGGGATCGGCCCCAGGAAAAGCCGGATGCCGAGCTGCGCGCTGGCTGCCTGCGGTATAGCGTTTGCCACATAGCCCATAGCCTCCAGAGTTATGCCCATCAAAAGACTTGCCGCCGCTTGCCCCATCTTGAGGCCCCAGGTAAAGATGCCGAAAAACGCACCCTCCCTGCGCTCGCCCGTCCTCAGATAGTCATATTCTATCGAGTCTGCCACAATTGCATAAGGCATGGCATAAAGCAGGCCCATGCCGATGCCCAGGAAAGCCATCATGATCAAGTTGAAGGCAATGCCCTGGGTGTGTCCCAGGAAAAACATCATCATCAACCCCACCGCCATGATTACAAAGCCAGTGCCGTAGACCAGCTTCTTACCGGTTCTCTTGCTCATGATAACGCTGACGGGGATGAAGAGCATGGCAACGCCGATAAATATCAGCATGGCATACGTGGTCATATCTTCGGCGCCCAGTACATATTTGAAGTAATAGATCACTATGCCGCTGGCGATGGTGATGCCCACTATATGAAGTATGTAGACTACGAGAATAAAGTCATAAGGCTTGTTCTTAAATACCTCAGTGTATGTTTTCACGAAGCCCATGGACGTGGCTGGCCTGACTGCGGCGGATTCCCTGACTGAAAAGACCGTGACTAAGGTTGAAACAAGCAATGCTACACCGAAGATGGTGCCCATCAGCACAAAGCCCATATTTTTATCCGGGGCCATGGCAACTATCGGTAATGCCAGGCCGGCACCGAGCAGAGTGCCGACGGCGGCAAAGCCGAAGCGGTAACCGTTTAGCGACGTCCTTTCATTGTAGTCGGTTGTGAGTTCGGGCCCCAGCGATGAATACGGGATATTAACTGTCGACCATGCGGTGCAGAGGATGATATAGACGACCATAGTGTAGACGAAGAGAACCGTCTGGCTGATCCCTGAGCCGATAATCAGTGAAGGATTGGTAAACATGATTATCATGGTTATGAACAGGGGTATTGCACCGCCCAGCATGAAAGGCCTGCGCCTGCCCATCCTGGTTTTGGTCCTGTCCGAGATATATCCGATGATTGGGTCGTAAAAGGCATCCCAGAGACGTCCTACCATGAGAGCGATACCTGCCAGCGCTGCGGACAAGCCCACTGTGTCCGTAAGATAGTTGAGCAGTACAAAGGCAGTGGCCGCGAAAAACAGGCAGCCACCGAAATCGGCTACACCGTAGCCCAGCTTCACCCCTACGGATAGTTTTTTATCTTCCATTACATACCTCACATCTTTCTTTATACATAGACTCTAATCTAAAACATAATCTGTTTCAGTGTAAAGATAATAATAGTCCGTCAGGCTGTTTGATACTGGGGACGTCGCTGGAATTAATGACTGAGAATCAGCATTAATGTTTACAGCACCTTTTTAATAGTATGGGGGCTGGCTGTGGATTGCTTGACAACGGGTATATCGCGGAAGGGCGGGTCACAGCTATCTGATTCTGGAAATCTTCGCAAAACGGGCTAACCATTTGTATTGTAAAATTATATTAGCGCCTGATATAGTCGCATGTTACCATATAATAGTTGATGGGAGAACTCACGATGAATGGATGTCAGCACGCACTGACGTACGTGAAACTAAATGAGAGAGATGAAATATGGAGGACACTATGATGAAACTGGGAAATGGCACTGTACCTCTAACAAACCTCGCGCATCTAGGTGTTGTAGTTAAGGACGCGGACAAAACCGTTGAGTTTATCTCATCCATATGGGATATCGGGACTCCTGAGATTATCGAGTATTCACCTTTGAACGAGCCGGTGGGGGGAAAGCCGTATGCTGGGAAGCCATTTACAATGAAGGTCGCCTTTATTAAGTTTGGGACCTTGATGGTTGAACTGCTCCAGCCGACAAGCCCGGGTTCTATATATTCCGATTTCATTGCGTCTAAGGGAGAGGGAATACACCATATTGCGTGGGGTATATCCAATTACGATGAAGTAGTAACAAAACTCAAGAAGCAGGGACACAAGATGCTGATTGAAGCCAGCTATAAAGGTGAGCGCTGGTGTTATTTCGATACAACTCCCGGTGGCATGGTACTCGAATTCCGCGAAGAATATAGAAAAATCTAGAAGTACAGGGAATTCACTACACAAGGTGGCAACAGCCTGGGCTTGGTAAGTGAGTTTTGTCTGTTATTCCCTTGAGTATTCCTTCATTATGCCGGCTTTGCTGCGTTTATCCTGTGCGGTATTTGAATACCAGCTTCTGTAACAATCCTTGTTACGTAACGGGCCGGAGTTACATCGAAAGCCGGATTACGGGCATGAGCCCCTGCGTACGATATAAGGACACTGGTCGAAATTGCATCCTTTGTCAACCCAACCGCAGTAAGCACTTCTTCCTCGGCGCGCTCTTCAATAGGAATGGCGTCTCCATCGGGACAATTTAAGTCAATGGTTGACGAAGGTGCCGCAACATAAAAGGGGATTCCATTCTCGTGCGCAAGCACCGCCTTTTCGTATGTACCGATTTTGTTAGCCACATCTCCATTCGCAGCAATACGGTCCGAACCGGTGATCACCAGGTCTATGTCACCGCGGCGCATAAAGTGTCCGGCAGCGTTATCGGCAATTATGACATGTTCAATACCTTCCCCGTGCAGCTCCCATGCAGTCAGGCGCGCACCCTGGCACAGGGGCCGGGTCTCATCCACATAGACGAATACTCTTTTACCTTGTCTGGCCGCTACATAGATCGGCGAGAGGGCACTGCCCCAATCTACAAAAGCCAGCCATCCCGCATTGCAGTGCGTCAGAATACGGGCGCCATCCTTAATCAACTCCGCCCCATAGTTCCCGATAGACTGGCATGCCGCAGCATCGTCATCGGCTATTTGCTGTGCCGTTTGCTGAGCAATATCGCGCGCCTGTGGAATACCGGATGCCGCCTGCATTGCGTTGAAAACTCTGTCGACCGCATAAAAAAGGTTTTGCGCGGTAGGCCGCGTCTGCTTTATTGTTTCTGCTCCCTGATTGACATAATCCCAGAAATCAGGGGCAGGGGCTTCCATTGCTACTTGCGCCATTCCATAGGCGGCCGCCGCACCGATTGCCCCTGCGCCTCGGATCACCATTGTCTTAATTGCTACTGCTGTTGATCGGTGGTCGGGTAAATCCACAATTTCGAATTTATGAGGCAGAAGTCTCTGTTCGATTGTCTTTACTACCCGGCCCTCCATCCAAATAGTGCGGTAGTGCTTGCCGTTCACCTTCATTTGTGTTTGTCACCCCCTGTGACTACTTCTTGAACAACGCCGATGAGGTCTTCGATGTGATTAATGCTCGTCCGTTCCAGGACCCATCGAGCCCCGATCTTCAGAGCCAGGCGTTCAGCGACTGCGCGATCTTCAGGATTCTCAATGCTTTCAATATCTTCAACATGTGCTATACCCGAAATGCGCCGCATCATCTTGCAGCCTCCATAGCCTGCACTATCCCGAAGTAGTTGTGTAATGTACCGCCGACGATAATCCGCAAAAGCCCGATCGCCGCCCGGGTAGTCCCAGTAGCCTGGAGGACAGAGGTCTCCTTTATTATTTTCCCGCCATAAATCATCAAACTTATGAGCGAAATTGTTCCAGACTTCTTTAACCAGATTCAGAAGGTATGCCTGGTAATCGGCTCGCTCAGCTGGTTCCGGTGTGTGGATGAAATGAGAGCAGTAATTCAGCACCAGGTTCCCCAGTACCGCGCCGATATCAAAACCCATGGGTCCATAAAAAGCAAATTCGGGGTCGATAACCCTGGTCTCGGTTTCATTAATCATTATGCTGCCGGTATGCAAATCGCCGTGAATGATGGCCTGTCCATGGGTCATAAATCCTTCTTTCATTTCTGCGATGGCTACCTTCAGACTCGAATTGCTGTGGAGTGCCTTTATCTCTGGATCAATGACGGGATTCCATTTATTCTCAGGGGATTGCTTGTAAGGGTTGGTAAATACGAAGTCCTCTGTGATTTTGCACAATTCCGGATTGATAAACTCTGCCTGCAGCTTCTTTTTCTCGCCTCCCGTCAGAAAAAGGTCCGATGTTTTGAACAATGTCTCCGCCAGGAACGTTGAGATATGGTCGGCAAATAGAGGAAAACGTTTCCTCTTGACCAGTTCTTTCCGCATGATGACGTGGTGGCTTAAATATTCCATAACTACCAGGGACATATCCAGGTCGGTATGGTGAAGGTAAGGAACAAGGCCGGGGACCAGTCTGTTATGCAGCGCCAGTGCCTGGCTCTCCAGGCGCATTCTGTCCCTGGTTAGGGGCCAGGACTCCCCGGCTATCCTCAGGTAAGGAACTGCCTGCTTGACAGCCACGCCTTTGTTGCTGTCACCCAGGATAAAGACGAGGTTCAGGTTGCCATCTCCCACTTCGCGGGCGGTTAAAGGATCGGCGCCTTTAAAAATGTTTCTCAGTGACGGAAGCTGTAAAATGTAGTCGACTACAGTCACGTTATCAAGCATTCTATAACTCATACTTTAACTCCACCATCCAAATTAGCATGGAATCGCTTCGTTATTGGCTGAAATTATTGAAAGACGTTACCTTTCCGTTGATCTCAATTATGGTTTCAGGCGCGGCTCCATCAACGACGATCTGAGGGTCATCCGTTACCTTCGGAATAAATTCAACATCCAATTTTATTCGAGAGCCTTCCCGCTGTAATTTTTTCACATTACATCCGTTTATTCCAAAGGCGTTATCCCGTTTTAAGTCCACAAATAAATCGCCGTAAAATTTCATAGCGTGAGCGGATGCGTAAACGGCTGTTCCCGCTCCCCAATCCGGTTCAAGATATCCCCAGATAACTCGGTCAAAACCGTTGTGGGCGTAGTTTTCATATATCGATCCGTAGTCTGAATCCCGATAGTAAACCATGTTGCCCGGAGCGACCTCTTTCATCGCAGGATGCAACATCGTGATGTAGCACGCCCGAACCGCCGCGACGCCTCTTTGAAAATAATGCGGGTCCCCCGTTGCGCGATAAGCGTCCAAAAGCACGGGGGCTATTATCCCCTGACGCGCGTCGTTCCACTCGGCGTCGGTGTTCATCGATCCGAAGCCTCCGAACGGATTAATTGAGACAACGCTGGCATTCCAGATTTGTTGGAGCCATAGTAAATCGTCCAAACATTTTTTCATCAACTCCAAATATCGCGGCTCGCCGGTCAATTCAAATAACAACCGAGCGCCCTCAGCCGCCCAAAGCATACTCATTCCGTTTTGAGGGGGGATTCCGGTTCGTTTGTCCATAAATCGCTGCGGGTGGCGCGAACACGAAAAAACCGTCTCGTAATCGTACCAGAGATGTTTTGGAAGGACTTGTTCCTCGATAAATCCGGCCATTTTCTTGGCCGATTCTAAAACCGCCTCGTCCTTATCCAACGCCGCCAATAGAGCCATAAACATCATCGGCCCAGCAGTGGACGCCGATTTCAGGAGGATCCGCGAATGGCGATGCGTACGACCTTTAATCCAGGCCGGGACCGCGCCTTCGGCAAGTTGATGCTTAATGAAAAACCGGCCAAGTCCCCTCGCTTTTTCAAGAAGGGCCGGTTCCGGTTCGACGTTCTTATACCATCGCAACATGAAATAGCCTGTCGTTGCCTGGTCGGGCGTGTGGTAATCTTCGATGGCCATGAATGTTAAACTGCCGCGTTTCCACCAAACCTTATTCTCCGGGAAAAAACAAATTGCCGAGAATATGCCGTCTTCATCCGGCGCGCTCAGGGCTAAGTCCTTGATTCGCGTTGCCTGTTCCGCTAAACGTTGGTCCTTCCATCTATTCGCCATTATGCGGGCGCCGTAAGCGGTGCGCATAGCGTTAAACCATGACTGGAACCACGTTTGCTGAATGAAAGGGACACCTCGTTTATGGACCAATCGTTGAAGCGACTCTCCTGTTTCGTACGGCGTCCCGAACAAGGCAAAATACGTCAATGTAAGATGGGTTGTGATACCATTGAATGAAGATATGAACCGCGTGCGCGATGCTTTGATCGGAGTTAGTGGTTTTTCCCGGGTCGCGCTGAACGTGACAACTCCGCCGCATTTAACGCCTTGATACTCGAACTCGCGGTACAAATCGTCCCGTTTAAAAAGGCGGTGCAGCGCTGCTCCGGCAAGCTCGCCAAGAGATAAAACTTGAGGGCTTATCGAACGGTAATTCTTAACACCGTAACAATCCCACAGGAAGCGTAAAACTTCCCTTGAATAATTTTCTCCGGCGTTCGAAGAAAAAAGAATGTACCCGGAGAATGCCAGACCTTCGCGCGGGATATTTATTGTTTCATTTTTTAGGGCTTTGAAAAAAACGTGTCCCTGGGGACGATATTTCATCAAGCCAAGCGATAACCTTGGAACACCTTTAATTCCTCTCCGGTCGAAATTCATCGCCCAGGTCGCCGCTCTCGACTCCGGTATCGCGTCCAGGTCCGGTATTAGCGCCGTCGCAGTGGTTTTACAGCGCGCGACAATCGCCGGAGACCGAAACACCGCGTCGGCGATAATCATATCCTTTCCGGGAAGAAGATGAGGGACGTAAATTTCATCCAACTCAACAGCGTTGTTTTGGGGGATATTAGAGGGCAGGAAATCGAAATTCAACATACAATAATTGATCGATTTCGGGCATTCGGATTTAATCGAGACATCAAACTTTATTATATGCTCGAGGGGCAATAGAACTGTTGTTATCGTCAATCCGTCGGATTGTGCCGTCCATTCGCTGCCTCCATCAGGACGATTTACAGGTTCTTTCCAAAACAGAACTGCATCTCTTCTTTCAGAGCGGATTGCGACGCTTATCTCCCCAAGTCCGCCTAAGCCACTTGTTGAGGGGCTCGTCTCTATGCCGATTGCACTGTTTCCAACCCGCGTAAATCTTGTTTTTCCCTTCGACATAAACCCCTCCTATAAATACCAAGTTAATAACAATTTTAGGTCTTGTAGGCTAAGCGCTATCTGGATTAAAGCAAACCAATTATAGCCCTACCTTACATCTTACTTTATACGTGGCTTCTAATCTAAAACATAATCTGTTTTAGTGTAAAGATGATAGTAGTCCAGCAGGTTGTTTGATACTAGGTAAGTTGCTTGAAATAATGACCGATAATCAGTATTAATCTTTATAGAAAACCCGATTTTAGACAGGTTTTGACGTTAAAGCATAACAAACCATATTATGTCTGCATTGGTAGTTTAAGTAACTCGACTGGTTGAAATATTAAAGGGGGTTTTCTGTTGTGAAAGAGTTGAACTTCGCCAGGGGCTGGTATGTATTGCAGGATGTTCTCGATATGGGCGAAAAATTAGGCGCATACCAGGCTAATTGGGATCCTGTTTCCGGAGTAACACAGGGCTTCTCTGCCTGGGAGCCGATAGACCGCCTTGAGCATCTCCAGTTGCTTTTTGCCCAAAACCCAAATTACGGCAGGGAATTGAGACAATTCAATAATGCTCCATGGTGGTATAAGAAGGAATTCCTGGTGCCGGAAGATATGAAGGGAAAGTACTCGATGCTTCGTTTTACCGGGGTTGACTATTACTGTAAGGTCTGGCTGAACGGCCATTTGTTGGGTGAGCATGAAGGGTATTCGTCCCCCTTTGAATACGAAGTGAGAGATTTATTAAATTACGATGGGAAAAACGTGCTCGTGGTCAGGGTATGGTCCCCCTGGGATACGGAAACGCTTGTTGTTCGTGATAACAGAATGGATTTAGGGATTTACTTCAACGGGCTCACGGTTATCAGGAATATGATCAAAGGCACTTACGAACACACGCTGGCATGTATCCAGAGAGACATTAACCCGGTGGGCATCTGGAGAGAAGTAACGCTGACTTCCTATGACGGGATACGTTTATACGGCAAGCCCTGTATCAGGACAACGATCCAGGATAAAAATGTCCGGGCTAAAATCGATGTTAATATCCCAATTTCGGCGCAGCAAAAGGATAGTGCCGCGGTATTATGTTGCAGGATCATCGACGAAGCCACGGGATTGCAGGTGGAAACTGTAGAAAAACAAATCACTCCGCCTGTCGGTATATCTGAGCACAGCCTCAGCGTAAGTATGAAAAACCCAAAGCTCTGGAATACATGGGACAGGGGGAATCCTGACCTTTACTGCGCAGTGATCGAGATGTGGTCCGGAAAGGATTGTGTAGAAAGCAGGAGATACAGGTTCGGTATAAGAGAGATCGGCATTAAACGGACGGATAAAGAGGTGGCGTTCATTTTGAACGGCAACAAAATATTCATAAGGGGGACGACGTATTACCCGGACGTATATATCTCCAGGATGAACAGGGACCACTACCTGCGGGACTTGAAGGCTATAAGGAATGCGGGCTGCAATGCAATCAGGATACACATTCACGTTGCCAGGCCTGAGCTTTATGATATCTGTGATGAGCTGGGATTAGCTATAATGCAGGATTCAGACCTGAGATGGGCCATACCCACAACCGAAGAATTCAAGGACAGGGCGGTCAAAGTCGTCGGTGATATGATTGTCAATCTGCGTAACCATGCCTCCGTCATATGCTGGGGGGTCATAAATGAACCGGACGTATGGATGATCGGGGTCAGGAAGGGGATGTTTGCCAACCTTGAGAGACCAGTATCGCTGATGGATGTAATACCCGGGCCGCAACTCGTGGAAGCGATAAAGAAACTCGATCCGACAAGGCCGTATATAAAAGGTTCATGGTATGACGATGATCCCGAAAGCGGCGATAGCCACAACTATTATGGCTCAATGGACGGTGCCGAAACGCATTATACCGATATTTTCGGCACCAGTGAGAAACTAAATACCGAGTTCGGATTCGATGCGCCGGCTTGTATCGAGAACCTGCATAAAATGCCCAAACCATTCGCAAAATTCATCAAGTTGGAAAATCCCGCTGAATACATAAAAGAGCTTCAGTATTATCAATACAGGCTGCTCAAGTATTTTATTGAACACTACCGAATGCAGAAATATAACCCGTGCGGCGGGTATTTCCAGTTCATGTTCACCGATATGTTGCCGCAAAGCTTTTTCGGCGTGTACGACTGGTGGGGGCTGCCCAAGGAGGGCCTCAAGGCATTTGAGGAAAGCAGTCAGCCGCTGGGAGTGTTCATGGAGTATAAGAATGAGCCGGTGGCAATCTGGGTGGTCAACGACCTGCTCCAGGCTTTCCCCAGGTGTGTTTTGAAATGGACCGTTTGTGACGATAACGATAACAAAGTGACTGAGGGATCGAAAAATATCGATGTCGGCAGCGACAGCGCAATAAGGGTCTGCGATTTTTCCCTTGACCTGAAGGCCGACAGGCATTACAACGTGATATTGCAGATGGATGATTCTTCAGGGAAAACGCTGGCAAGAAATGTATACAAAGATGCGTTCGTACACCCTCCGCATCCCGAGGGTCATCCCGATCGATTGGACGAGGAGCTCGGAATGCGCCTGTTCGGTCTAAAGAACGATTAAACCAGCCAGCCGCGCTCTCGCCATCTATACAGTGGTAAGGCAAAGAGAGAGCGTATATGGGTCCGGGGAGTGAACTCATATACGCTCTTTTATTAACGTGAAGTAATTAAGTGCTGTCTTCTATTTGGGGGTGCGTTTCTTTGCCGGTTTTTTCTTTTTTTGCAAGCCCTGTTCGATGTTGTCATGAAGCCAGCCTATTTCCAGCCGGCGGTTACTGACTATATGTGTCTGTAATTGGTTGTCAGGTGTCATTACGGATTCAAGGTGTTCACAGGTTTTTTCAGCGGTTGCCAGCAGCTTGACTGCGTCCTTGAATGAATCGTCCTTCACCCTGCTTTCGATAAACTTGATCTGGTTGAATAAATCCTTGCTTATATCTGCGAACTGATTGACTGCCATGGAGTTACTCCTTCCGTTACGTGGACGCTACATGCAAACAGAGCTTTTCTGAATTTGTAGCTATGTGTATATTTTACTTCACTTAACATAAAATTTCAAATATAACGTGGTATTGTTTTTAACCCTGTGAATTTCTCCCTGCGCTGGCATATTGAATGAATGTTTACATTGACTATTTGATGGGCAATGTAATAGTCTTATTGCAAGTGGAGGCTGTGAAGAGCCGTATATGAAAATTAGCCATTCAGGCATGCCCATCGAGCGCAATATCGCTATGGAGCTGGTGCGCGTCACGGAAGCTGCCGCCCTGGCCTCGGCCCGCTACCTGGGCAGAGGTGATAAAACCATAGTAGATGCATCGGCGGTGGCGGCCATGCGTTATACCCTGGGCTATGTGCCGATGGATGGGATTGTAATCATCGGTGAGGGGGAAAAAGACCACGCGCCCATGTTATACATAGGGGAGCATATCGGTGACGGCTCGGATCTAAAGGTTGATATCGCGGTGGACCCGGTTGATGGGACCAACCTGGTTGCCAGGGGCCTGCCAGGCGCCATCGCTGTTGTGGCGCTTTCAGCCAGGGGGACGATACACTGGCCCAGGCAATTTGTTTACATGGACAAGATCGTCACCGGTCCTGAGGCTAAAGACTGCATCAATATCAACGCGCCGGTATCGGAAAATCTGAAGAATATAGCCGGAGCCAAGAGAAGAAAGATATCAGAGCTTACCGTCGTGGTTTTGGACAGGCCACGCCATGAGAGGCTGATATCGGACATCAGAAGCGCCGGCGCCAGGGTCAAATTGATTGCCGACGGTGATATAGCAGCAAGCATAGATGCAGCTCTGCCGGAAAGGGAGGTTGATGTGCTCATGGGCATCGGGGGCACACCCGAGGGCGTTCTCTCCGCGGCGGCGATACACTGCATCGGTGGAGCTATTCAATGCAAGGCCTGGCTGCGAGATAGCAGTGAAAGGGAGACGGCCATGGCCGGTGGGATAGATACTGACAAGGTGTATAAGACGGGGGACCTCATCGACAGCGACGATGTTTTTTTTGCCGCTACCGGGATTAGCAGCGGTGAACTGCTTAAAGGGGTGCGCTATTTCAGCGGTGGGGCTCGTACCCAGTCCATAGCCATGCGCTGCCGTTCGGGAACAGTTCGCTGGATAGACGCCCAGCATAACTTTGACCGGCTGGACAAACTCAGTTTCTTTGAAGTACATTGAAGTAACTTCAGTCAGGGATAATCGAAAGGAGGAAAGCATAAATGCCACATGCACGGTTAAACACCGCTTATTTGAAAGTCCAGGCAACTTTTCCGGACGAGGAACAGAGCAAGTCCATGGAGAAAGCGCTGGCTATTAAAAAGAAGATCGAGGACCTGCTCAAGAAAGAGAAACTCGAGCTTTATGAGGTTGTCCTCGAAACTATTCAGAAGAGCCGTTGACAAATATCGAGGGGTCAGCCTGCTTAATGTAATCGATCATCCACCGGGATAAAGGATTGAACAGGGGCTCCGTTTTGATTAAAGCACGTAAGCCGAGGTCGACTACGGGAAGGAATGCTCTAATTAGCGGGTTAACCGCCCCGGATATAGGTTCTAGCAGGCAAGATATGACCCAAGTCAAGGGGCTGAACAGTATAACCAGGGAATCGAACAGCATCAGGTCTATACCAAGGGCGCCCTTCCATTTGTGATTCTCAGGGAGCCTATCTCCGCTTGAGCAATCATGCTCCCAGTTGTAGTAATATCTCAGAAACATCCTTGCCCATTTTTTTATTACCAGCGGATCCTTCCTGATCCCGTGCAAGATATGTTTTACCAGGGGAGTACCGGCATGTGTCAGTACACCGGTGCCGAATTGATAATTCACCCGGGATTTTAATTCTTTTCGGTCATGGCTTTCCTGGGCTTTACGCAGGTTCCACCTGCCGTTGCAGGTAATCGCCCACTGGATTATGCTGTGTGCTTGAATCCTCCGATTATATCTCTCCAGAAAACTGGCTGACGTGTCATTGGCCTTGATCGCCTCAATAGCTACATCGGCGGCGATATCAGCCGAAAACCATGCGGTCGGCACGCCGTCGCATAGCCCTGTGCTTTCAAGTCCGGCCACATCCCCTGCCAGTATCATTCCATCCGCGTAATTGGGCATATTTCGCAATTTATCATCCAGCCCGACATATATTCCGAATCCCTCCCACATCCTCGCCCTCAACTTGGCGTTGGGTGCGATCTCGTCCCTCCACCAGGGGAGTTGCGTTGTGATGTTCTCGTGATATTCATCAAACAACCTTCGGAGGTTTGGCACTTTGCCGTCATCCAGTGCCAGGCATTGGTCCTGCATCCAATGTATGCTGTTTTTATACGGCCAGCTCATCAGCCCGTTGCCATGCCCCAGGGGGGGAGCGATTTTCTGCTCGTCGAAACTCCAGCAGAACCGCAGGGTATGCCCGAAAACCCTGTCGATAACCTCCTTCGGACACTCGTAGTCATAAGTATCTGCCAGGGAAATCACACAGGGTGGATATTTATCCCTTATCCCGGCCTTTATCGCCAGTATACCCTGCGATCCCTCGCAATTTATCACAATCCTCGACCTTATCTTCTCCCCTCCTTCTGTTACGACACCTTTGATGCGCCCGTCCTCTCTAATAACATCTGTGGCGGTAGTGCATGTTCTTAACTCTGCCCCGGATCTGACGGCCTGTTCCGCCTCCCAGGCGCAGAAAGGCTTGCAGTACGCGTTGTAACCAAAGGCAATTATGGGAGAAAGCGGCCCGGGTATCCTCAGTTCAACAATCTCAATATCCCCGGTTTTTATGTCATAAATAACGTAATTTCTGATCCCGTCTACCGGCCTCTCTATGGGAGGATTACCGTCCCGTATAAAGGCAGGGCCGAATAAAAAGCCGTAGACCGGGATGGTGAGCCCCGAGATAACCTTTTCCCCGGGATTTTCCGACCTCTCCAGCATCAGCGTCTTCAGGCCGGCGTCAGCACACTTTTTAGCTGCCACGGGACCTCCGAATCCTGCCCCGATAACGACGACATCGTATTCCTTTTGCATCATCCTATCCCCAATCGCTTCTGTACCCGGTGCCGCCCCGAGGCCAGGAAAAATCTATCGCGCTTTCCTCGCAGACATACCAGCATGAGCCACATTCCATGCATTCAGCCAGGCTTTTTATCCTGGCCAGCTTCTTCTCCATCTCAAAACAGCCGCCCAGGCACACTTTTATGCAGTTTCCACAGCCCGTACATCTCTTTTCGTCTATCTTTATGAAAGCGCCCGTATCCCCGACCCATTCCACGCCGGGAAATCTGTCCGACGTTCTTACCATATCATCGCTCCTGTCCACCATGATATCATTTTATATAGCGGTTTGGCGTTCTGAGCTGGTCGATTCTTTTTAGCCCGACAATGAGCCGCACATTTGTTATTCACGGCATTTGAAAAGAAAAAAATCCCTGGAGTATACTGGATTAGTATATAGTGCTGCCAGGTTGATGGTCAGACATTCAATTGTGAGGAGGACAGCATGAAATTATTCAAATTGCTCGGTAACGGGTATTTGGCCTTGGGATTGCTCGTACTGCTGGTCCTGTTCATCCATGACTGCCTTGTCAACGATAAGTTCCTTCTGCACTTTGTTGGGATCTTCCTCGTGATCCCCGCCCTGGTTTATAGTATATGGAGACTGAGTGAGGATTCTGAGGACTATGTTAAACAAAATGAGCGGACCCTAAATAAACTACGGCACTTCAGCGATAGTTTACTGAACCGCGGATAATAATCAGCCACTCGGCGCAGATATTCAAGTCTTATACAGGCAGATTGTGCAAGTCAGCAGCAAGTGTTGAAGATCTCAGATACGCTTTAAGAATTCTGTAAATCTGTAATATACTTTCCAGGTGGGGATCAAACAAACTTCCTGGAAACAGGTCGTCGTTTACCTTGCCATCCTTGTCGCAGTATACCTGCTCTTCAGTCTGGCAAGCGGCACTGGCTATTTTATTGGTTGCACGCCGGCGGTACCCGTTACCCAGCAGGACGCTTCAGCCGGGACAGGAAACCAGGCAGATGTACCCACCGGTGCAAATGTAATAAACGTCGGTGACCTGCCTGCGGAGGGCAGGACCACGCTGGGACTGATAAAGAAAGGGGGACCTTTCCCCTATTCCAAGGACGGTACGGTGTTCAGCAACTACGAGGGGCTTTTGCCCGCTAAACCGGGCGGATATTACCACGAGTACACGGTCATCACGCCGGGCTCACCTGATCGTGGGGCGCGGCGTATAGTTGCCGGAAGCAACGGCGAGTATTACTATACGGACGATCACTACAGGTCATTTAAGCTGATACAGGAGTAACGCGTGGAAGACTGGGCAGCCGTATTCGGTTCATATCTGAATTCGGGCATTTACGAGGTGACTCGAAGTGCTACAGCACATATCCAAAACGTCGCAAAAGCCCGTGGGCTGGAGTTTATGCAGGTGGATTTAAAAGGTGTTACGGGTAAAACGGCATTCCTCAAGAAAGCGGCCCGGGGACTCGGATTCCCTGCGTATTTCGGCATGAACTGGGACGCGTTCGGCGACTGCTTGACAGACATGTCGTGGAGGCCGGCCGCGGGCTACGTTATTCTATTAAACGATTATCGGTCTTTTGCCGCAAAGGCCCCGGCAGATGCCCAGGTGGCCAGGAGGATATTCGATTCATCCGCGCAGTACTGGAAAATGAAGGAAGTGCCTTTTTATATAGTTCTACGTGATAAAACACCGTGAGAAAGGAGTTTTATGCTCTTGTCTGCAGTTGCAGTGGTTAAGAGGGGGTAGATAAAGCGGCCTACTGTCTCTTCCCTGTTCGTATGATGGTTATTTAAAGCTGCTTAAATACATGCATATGGCGCCGCAGGCAGCAACGTTCAGAGACTCAGCTTTTGCCACGGTCATGGATATCTTAATCCTATGATCGGATTTCTTGAGTAGCGCATAAGTAAGGCCGGCTGCCTCGTTGCCCAGGGCAAGCACCAGCTTATCCAGTTTGTGCAGCACCGCCGGGCCCTCCGGTCCGTGCAGGTCAGCCGCAACCAGGCTGTAGCCCCGTCTTTTCAGCTTATTCACAAGATCGTGGTAAGCGGCCGTCCTTCTTATCCACAGGGATAGGGCGCTGCCCGCCGTCGATTGCACGCACTTCGAAGAGAAGGGGTCGGCGCATTTTTCCGTCAGTATGGCTCCCGAGTAATCGAAGGCCGCAGCTGTGCGTATGAGAGTGCCGACATTGCCCGGATCCTGGATATCTTCCAGCAGCAGGATCTTGCGGCCGGCCTCCACGGGTAGGCTGTCTGAGTATGTATCGGCCGGCAACCGGACCACGGCGATGATCCCCTGGGATGTCCTGGCCGTACTGATGGCATGCATCTGGATATCTGTGAGCAGCCTCGAGGTGTATTTGCCGCAGATAGAGTGCGGTTTTCCCGTGTAAAGTATCTCTATTATGCTGCCGTGACTGCTCCTGGCAACCTGGTCGATGGCGCGCGGGCTCTCCACCAGGAATGCCCCTGCTGCCAGACGGCCTGTATGGGAAGAGAGGTCCTTGTACCACTTCAGCGGTTTCAGCGGGCGGCTGCTGTAATCCTTCATAAATCCCCTGTTTACCGGTTTTATTATCAGTATCGGGCAGACACGATGTCAATGCATGGCAGTGACACGGTCAGTTAAGCGATCTCCGCCTGTTGGCCTGCCAGTGCTTGAAAAATTCTACTGCTGAAGGAATCAGTGAAACAATGATTATGGCCAATATGAAGATCGAAAAATTCTCTTTGACGAAAGGCAGGTTGCCGAAGAAATAGCCGCACAGTATGCAGATCGCCACCCATAACAGGCCGCCCGTAATATTGTAGATTAGGAACCTGGGGTAGTTCATTTTACCCACACCCGCTACGAAGGGCGTGAATGTTCTTAGTATCGGTGCGAACCTGGCAAGAACTATAGCCGTACCGCCGTATTTTTCGAAGAACGTGTGTGTCCGGTCTATGTATTCCCTTTTGATAAATCTGTAGTCCCTGTTGTAGACCTGTTCCCCGATACGGTTGCCTACAAAATAATTGAAACTGTCGCCCAGCGCGGCGGCCAGCCACATCAATAGGATCAATACCCACAAATTTAACGCTCCCAGGGCCGCAAATCCGCCCACAGCAAAAAGCAACGAATCCCCGGGCAGGAAGGGCACGACTACCAGGCCGGTCTCGCAGAATATGATGAGGAAAAGTATGCCGTAGACAAGAAGGCCGTACTGCTGTATGAGCGCGCCCAGGTAAATATCTATATGAAGTGCGACCTCCGCGGCCTTGAACAAGAACTGCACGGCCGCCGAATCCTCAAAGAAAATAACAGCCACAGCGATCGCGGCCAGTAGGATCAGGGCGGCTATAATACAGGCTAGTACCAGCCTGTTGGACAATATCCCGTCAGCTTTTCGAATACTAACGTTCCTTATTCACGATTAATAGAACGGGCCCCCCCTGTAATACCAGGGATTATAAGGATAATAGTAAGGTGTTATATAATAGGAGTTGTATCCTTCCCTCAAGCCCTTGTTATAGCCGGCGGTTTCGCCCTGCTGGTAGCCCTCGTCCTTGCCCTTGGCATATCCCTCGTCATACCCGGCCTTGTTGCCCCTGTCGTATCCGGATTTATCGCCAGCCTGGAAACCTAGGTCATATCCGATCTTCTGGCCGTTCTCATAGCCTCTGGTGAAACCGGCTTTATCGCCGTCGGCCTTGCCGCTGTCGTAGCCTGATTGAAATCCGCTGCCGTTACCCCACAGGTACCCGCCGAGCAAAGCGGCGGCCAGGACAATGACAATGACTGTAATGATGAGGCCAAGCACCCATCCGCCAAGGGTCAGCGCAAATTTCCCTGACATAGCACACCTCCTTTTCTTCAGTTGCTGCTCAGGTTTTCAAGACCTCTAATGCTATTATATTGATCAACCTGCAATTAGATTGTACAACCTTTGCTGTGGACTGTGCATTCCCAACGTGATAATCTAATGATAAAGTTAAGAAGATGGGGGTGTTACATGTTAAAGGCCGGCAAAATATTGCTAATCATAGCTGGTTTCCTGCTCATCCTGGATGCCTTCCTTATGGCTGCCCGAATACCCAACCCATTGTTCGGCTGGCCGCTGCCCTGCCCGGTGACACTTGCGGTGCTTGGATTGGGGATATTGCTGACAGTGTTCGGCAGCCAATCCTGCAGTAAGAAGTAAACTGCTCGTGGTTTAAAGTTGTGACAAAGAAAGGCAGGATAGCCATACTTACTGGTGGCGGCGACTGCCCGGGTATAAATGCCGTTATCAGGGCGGTGGCCAAGAAGGCCATTCTGGGATCGGGGTTGGAGGTGGTGGGTATCCTGGATGGTTTTGAAGGGCTGCTGCACAACCGGCACCGCATGCTCCATTTCGACGACGTGTCAGGCATCATCAACCTGGGGGGCACTATACTTGGCGCTTCCAATAAGGCCAATCCATACAGGTGCCCCATGAAAAACGAGGGGCCGCTGGAATTCGAGGACTTATCACGCACCGCAATCGACAATTTCGAGCGCCTGGAGGCAGACTGCTTGGTGTGCATCGGTGGGGACGGCACCCTAAATATCGCTCACAGGTTTTTTAAAGATGGTGTACCTATAATAGGAGTTCCTAAAACGATCGATAATGACATCAGGGGGACCGATATCACGTTTGGCTTCGATACTGCGGTGTACATAGCCACGGAAGGACTGGACCGGGTGCGCACCACAGCCCAGTCGCACCACCGTGTGATGATAGTGGAGGTCATGGGGCGTAATGCGGGCTGGATCGCCCTGCACGCTGGAGTCGCCAGCGGAGCTGACGTTGTGCTGATTCCCGAGATACCCTATGACCTGGATATCGTCGTGGAGAAAGTGAACGATAGAAACAAGCGGGGGAAGAGATTTACCATCGTCGTAGTATCGGAGGGCGCCCGGCCCAGGGGTGGGGGCAAAGTTGTGCAGAGGGTTGTGGAAGAAAGCACGGACCCGGTACGGTTGGGTGGTATAGGCTTCTTACTGGGATCGCAAATAGAATCTGAAACCGGCGTTGAGACCCGTACCGTCGTGATGGGACACCTGCAAAGGGGTGGTGTACCCACCCCATTCGACAGGGTGCTGGCCACCAGGCTGGGTACAAGGGCCGTTGATATGATGCTGGATCGGTCATACGGGTATATGGTGGGAGTGAGGGGCAATGACCTTGTGGATGTGCCTCTGCAGGAGGTTGCGCGCGGCCAGAGGCGCGTCCCGCCCGATGATCCCCTGATAGGATCAGCCAGGTCGGTAGGTACATGTTTTGGCGATATCAGGGATATTATGCAGGAGGACTGACAGGGCGCGCCTGGTTCCCGCTCAATCATCCGCCGGGGGATATTTTGTAGTTGTTGCAGCCGTTTGAGCGCACGTAATACATGCACTTATCGGCGCAATTTATCAGTGTATCGATATCTCTTCCGTCCTCTGGAAACACAGATGTACCGATGCTGACGGTGACCAGTATTTTATGGCCGTTTACCATGAAATGGTGCCTGAAGGCGTCCACCATCTTGTAGTTTACCTTGTCAACGCTGCTGATGTCGTCGATTTCAGGTATTACCATGGCGAACTCATCACCGCCCACACGCGCCACGGTATCGCTCTTGCGCAGCAGTGCAGTCATACGGTCGGCTGCGGCCTTCAACAGGTTATCTCCTACCGCGTTGCCCATAGTATCGTTGACAGTATTAAAATTATCCAGGTCAAGCGACATTATAGCTACTCTCTTTTTCTTGCGCTGGGCATGTAGCACCGCTATCTGAGCGCGGTCGCGGAAGAGCGTCCTGTTGGGAAGACCGGTCATGGTATCATGTGTGGCCACCAGATGCAGTTCCCGCTCCAGACGCTTTCGCTCCGACGTGTCGCGGATATTGCAGTGGACCACGCGGCTATCGTTAATCGTGCATACGTTGGATTCTATCTCCACATCCAGTCGCCGGCCGTTTCTGGTCTCCAGCGGGAAATCTTCATAATGCAGGTGGTCCTGCTTCTTTAGATGGTGCGATGCAGCCCTGCTTTTTTCGGTGTCTATGAAAGCCTCGATGTCCCAGAGGTTTTTCCCCAGCAGCTCTTCGTGGGAATAGCCCAGCATTTTTAGCACGTGGGGGTTGGCGCTCTGGATCTGGCCTGTCTCCGCATCAAGTATCACAATTCCGTGCTGCGCACTCTCAAAGAGCTGCTTGTATTGACGCTCGGAACTCCTCAGCTCCTGCTCAATAACTTTGAATTCGCCTTCCAGTGCTTTAAGCTGCTTGACCTGCTCACGCAGTTGTTCCAATTCAGTGGCGAGCTGTTTCTTGGTTTTGGCCTCTTCTTCCGGCATAGATACCTCCGTATCTGCTTAAAAGCTGGTCCGCTGCGTTGTATTTCGGTCGGATTTTCCCCGGGCGTCCTGTGATTTCAATGTAGTATTTATTAGGTTGTTTGTCAATATTTAGTGTATAATGCTTGCATAGTTCAAGTTTAGGTTATTACAAGCTTATTATAATCCTTCCGAATTATCACAAGCCTTGGATGGCCCAAACCCCGGCTAAATTTACTAACTTAAGAGGTCATTCATTGAGTTTCGAAAACTTCAATCTTCATCCTAGCATCATGGATGGTGTGCGGGCGCAGGGTTACACTGAGCCCACTCCGATTCAGGTGCAGGCCATCCCACCCATCATGCAGGGGCGCGATATCATAGGGCTGGCTCAGACTGGCACGGGCAAGACGGCAGCATTCGTGCTGCCGGTTCTGGACCGTCTGCTGAAGCTGCCGCATGGACGCATAGGCGCCGCGGTCATCTCGCCGACCCGCGAGCTGGCCGAGCAAACCTGCGAGGCGGTCGATGCGCTGGGACAGGCTACCGGCCTGAGGAGCATCTCCATTTACGGCGGCGTTGGCATGGATCAGCAGATCCGCAGGCTGCGCAGCGGCGTGGATATCATCGTCGCCTGCCCGGGCCGCCTGCTCGACCACATCTGGAAGAGCACTATAGACCTGTCCTTCCTTGAGATGCTGGTTATAGACGAGGCCGACCGCATGTTCGATATGGGTTTCCTGCCCGACATCAGGAGTATATTAAGGTGCCTTGTCAGGCCTCGCCAGACGATGCTTTTCTCCGCCACCATGCCGCCTGATATACGCAGGCTGGTACAGGAGGCTTTGCGTATCCCCGTTACGGTGCAGATCGGGCATTCCGCGCCGGTGGATTCTGTATCCCATAGCATTTATCCAGTGAAACAGCACCTCAAGACAAAGCTGCTGACGGCGGTGCTGCGCAGCTTCGAAACCGATTCGGTGCTGGTATTCACACGCACCAAGCACCGCGCCGACCGCGTGGCCCTGCAGCTGAAAAGGTCGGGCTTCAGAGCTACGGCTTTGCACGGCGACCTGGCGCAGAACAGGCGCCAGGCGGCGCTGGATGATTTCCGCGATGGTTCGGTTAAAATATTAGTAGCCACGGATATCGCGGCCCGCGGGATAGACGTCCTGAGCATCTCGCACGTTATCAACGTCGATATGCCGGAGAGCGTAGATGCCTATACACACCGCATCGGACGCACGGGCCGCATCGATCAGAAAGGCGATGCACTGACATTTGTGACGGCAGCCGATGTCGCACTGGTGAAAGAGATTGAGCAGGTGCTCAAAGCGCCGTTGGAACGACGTAAGTTGCAGGGGTTCGATTATAATGCCCCGGCTCCCGAGATATCCGAAGAGGGGCGCCGCCCGGGTGGGCGCAGCCGACCACCGGCGCAGCGGACTGCAGGCGCACATAGAAAATAGTCTTTATTTCTTGCGCCTGCCCACAATGCCGTAGAGCATGATATCCAGAACGGCCGAGTAGATGCGCCCCACCGACATGCCGTGCGACAGCACCAGCGGGCTTTCAGCAACGTAAAGCGTCGCCTCTGAAAGTATCGTCTGCACCAGGTTCCAGTCTGTCTCTGAAGGCGTGATCAAACCTTCCCGCCTGGCTGCGTTGAAGACACGCCTGTATATCTCGCGGATCGAAGCCAGGCGCGCGATCTGGTATTCGGCGAAGATCTCAGGGTAAAGCTGTTTGAGCTCGATAACACGGGTGGAGAGGTCTCCCTTGGGCAGCAGACCCACGGCCTCCTTGATCAGTGCGGCGGATCTCTCCGTATCATAGTCCTTGTGCTTGTCGAGGCTGGCCAGCGCCTCGTTGATCACGGTCACCATGTGCATCATGCTGGCCCTCACCAGGTGTCTCTTGTCCTTAAAATAGCGGTACACCGTGGCGCGAGTCAGTCCGCAGCGCGCCGCCACATCCTCGATGGTGGTTTTCTTTATGCCGTGGGCAAGGAAGACGTGCAGGGCCGCCTCGATGATCTTTTCTTCAGTTTGGTTGTATTCAGACATGATATGATATTAACATACCTTGTAACATTTGACTAATGATTTATCAGGAGGTGCCGGCTTTGAAAAAGACGTGTATAGATAACGATTTCCTGCTGAAAGCGGGGCCCTACTCGCATATAGTGGAAGCGGGCGGCTTCCTTTTCCTGACGGGCATTGACCCCATGGACCTGGAAAAGGAACTGATTGTCACAGATGACATTGTCAGGGCTACTGAGATAGTCATGGAGAACATGAAAAGGTCGCTGGAATCGGTGGGAAGCAGCCTAACCAAAGTGGTAAAAGTGACTGTTTTCCTGCGCGACATGGGCGACTTCGCCAAATTGAACGAGGTGTATGCCAGGTACTTCCCTGTGGACCCACCGGCGCGGACCTGCGTGGCCGTCAAAGAGGTCCCCGGCAATTTCCAACTCAAGATCGAGGCCATCGCCATCAAGTAGCGCTGCCTACATTTGTTTAAATACTTTGCGCGTCGCCCTTAAGGTGGCATCTATATCCCTTTGGCTGTGCGCCAGGGTGAGGAAGGCGGCCTCGAACTGTGAAGGCGGCCAGTAAATGCCTTCCTCCAGCATTCCCCTGAAGAAGCGGGCGAAGATAGATGTATCGCAGCGGCGGGCCGAGGCATAATCGGTCACGCTCTCGGCGGTGAAGAAAACGGTCAAGAGTGACCCCTCACGCTCGATGGAGAGAGGCAGGCAGGCGTCGCAGGCCGCGGCCGCCAGCCCTTCCTGCAACAGCGCGCCCTTCTCCTCAAGTTGCTGGTATACCGATGGATTGTTGAGTATCTCCAGTGTCGTTATCCCGGCCGTCATGGCCAGCGGGTTACCTGAGAGCGTGCCGGCCTGGTAAACCTTCCCCGACGGCGCCACCATTTGCATAATTTCGCGCCTTCCCCCGTAAGCGCCTACCGGTAGCCCGCCTCCAATGATCTTGCCCAGGCAGGTGAGGTCCGGCCTTATTTTATACAGCGCCTGCGCGCCTCCGTATGCCACCCTGAACCCTGTTATAACCTCATCGAAGATGAGCAGGGCGCTGTGTTCTTTAACCAGTCGGTGAAGGTCGCTGAGAAAGCCCCTGGCGGGATGCACCAGTCCCATATTGGCGGCGATGGGTTCGATTATGACGGCCGCAATACCATCCGGGTATTTGGCAAACAGTCGGCGCACCATCTTCAAATCATTGTAGTCGGCCACCAGCGTATCCCTGGCCGTGGTTGAGGTTACGCCCGGAGAATCCGGAATACCCAGCGTGGCCATGCCCGAGCCGCCGCTGACCAGAAGGCTGTCGGAGTGCCCGTGATAGCAGCCGGAGAACTTAATGATCTTGTCCCTGCCGGTGAAGGCGCGTGCCAGGCGGATGGCGCTCATTGCTGCTTCGGTCCCTGAGCTGACGAAGCGCACCATCTGCACGGAGGGCATAGCTGCAGAGATCATATCGGCCAGGAGGGTCTCCAGTTCCGTAGCAGCTCCGAAGCTGGTGCCCTTCCTCACCGCATCTGTTAAGGCTCTCACCACACGCTGGTCGGCGTGTCCCAATATCAGCGGACCCCAGGAGCCGACATAATCAATATAGCTGTTGCCGTCCGCGTCCCAGATCTTTGAACCTTTGCCCTTAACAATAAAGCGGGGTGTACTTCCAACGGCCACGAAGGCCCTTACGGGGCTGTCCACGCCTCCCGGCAGGCGGCGGCGTGCAAGCTTAAACAATCGTTCCGAATTCCTCGTAGTTCTCATCTCATTTACGCCTGCTCAGCCAGCCAGGCGGCTGCTTCCCTGGCATGGTAGCTGATAATGATTTCGGCCCCGGCCCTTTTTATGGAGCCGAGTATCTCCAGAGTGATCCTTTTATCATCTATCCAGCCGCGCGAGGCGGCGGCCTTGACCATAGCATATTCGCCGCTCACATTATATGCGGCCAGCGGGCAATTGAAGCTTTCACGAGCCTTACTGATGACATCCAGGTAAGCCAGCGCCGGCTTGACCATGACGATGTCGGCGCCCTCGTTGATATCCTCTTCTATCTCCCTGAGGGCCTCGCGCACGTTGGGAGGGTCCATCTGGTAGGACCTGCGGTCGCCGAACTGTGGGGTGGAGCCGGCCGCTTCGCGGAAAGGTCCGTAGAAGGCGGAAGCGTACTTGGCTGCGTAAGAGAGGATGGGTATATGGTTAAAGCCGTTGTCATCAAGAGCCTGCCTGATGAATCTTACCCGGCCATCCATCATATCGGACGGGGCCACCATGTCAGCGCCGGATGAAGCGTGTGAGAGCGCCATCCTGGCCAGCAGGGGAAGGGTCCTGTCGTTATCGACATCACCGTTGACTATTACTCCGCAATGGCCGTGGCTGGTGTATTCGCAGAGGCAGATATCGGTCACCACGATCATTTGAGGGGCAGCCTTTTTGATGGCACGTACGGCCTGCTGAACGACACCCTCGGGATCGAGGGCGGGTGAGCCGGTCTCGTCCTTGCTATTGACCACGCCGAATAACAGCACGGCGGGTATCCTGAGGCGGGACAGTTCATCGATCTCAGCAGCCAGCCTGTCGACGGAGAAATGGAAGATGCCTGGCATGGCCGGGATCTCCTTCTTTATGCCTTTACCTTCAACGATAAAGAGGGGGAAGATAAGGTCGCCCACGTCCAGCCGGCTTTCCCTCACCAGCGACCTTATTGCAGGGCTCTTTCTCAGGCGGCGCATACGTAAATCTGGAAATAGCGGCATTCAGGCCTCCTTGCGGAAGTAATCTTCCATTGCATCGATCAACCCGGCTATGGTCTGTTCTCTGGCCAGGATGTCCACTTTCAGTCCCGCTTTCGTTGCGGTCGCGGCAGTCTTGGGGCCGATGCAGGCTATTTTGGCACTGATGCGACCTATCCTGGCGCTGCCCAGCCCCGCCAGCAGGTTGGTTACGGTCGATGAGCTGGTGAAAGTAATCACATCCAGGTTGCCGGGCAGCAGCAGGTTTTTCAATCTGGCCAGCTTTATGCGGGGCCTGGCGGTATGGTAAACGGCGATATCGTCCACTTGCGCGCCCAGCTTTTTTAGACCCGCCGTGATTTCATCGTCAGCTATATCGGCGCGGGGTATCAGGAAACGTTTTCCACCGGCGGTTGATTTACTCAAACCTCTGATGAAGCCCTGTCCGGTATATACTCCGGGTATGTAGTCCGCGGTGATGCCGCGTTCGCTGAGGGACCTGGCCGTCATGGGACCGATTGCGCCTATCTTGAGGCTGGCCAGGGCGCGGGAGTCCAGCTTCAAATCCTTCATCCGCCGGAAGAATGCATCGACGCCATTGACGCTGGTGAAGACCACCCAGTCATATTCTTTCAAGCCTGAGATGCCCCTGTCCAGATCCTGTTTTCCAGCGATCGGACGTATCTCGATTGATGAGAAGAGCACGGGCTGCGCACCGCGTTCGATCAGCAGCCGTTTGAAACTGCCTGCCTGGCTGCCGGCACGCGTGACCAGCACGCGTTTGCCGAAAAGAGGGAAGAGGTCGAACCAGCGCAGGTCCCTGCGCATATCGATGACGCGGCCGATGACGATCACAGCCGGGGCCGTCATCCCTGCCTCGCTGGCTTTTACTGCTATATTCTTCAACGTGCCGGCGACGGTGAACTGCGTGGGCAGCGTGCCGTCCCTGATGACCGCTGCCGGCGTCCCCGGTTTCATGCCGTGTTTGAGCAGCAGAGCCGTGATAAGGGGCAGGTTCTGCATGCCCATCAATATGACCAGCGTGCTGCCTGATTTGGCCAGCATATCCCAGCGGATATGAGAGCTGCTTTTGGTGGGGTCTTCGTGGCCGGTGAGGATGGTTAATGAGGATGCCAGCCCGCGCTGCGTGACAGGTATGCCGGCGTAGGCTGGCACAGCCAAGGCCGAGGTGATGCCAGGTACTACTTCGAAGGGGATGCCTGCAGCCTTCAGCGCTGCGGCCTCTTCGCTTCCCCGACCCAGTAGATAGGGGTCGCCTCCCTTCAGGCGCACTACGATCTTACCGCTGGAGGCCAGTTTTATCAGGAGATAGTTGATATCATCCTGCTCAGCGCAATGGCTACCGCCCATCTTGCCGGCATAGATTTTGTCCGCCGACGCGGGAGCGTGATCAAGGATACAGTTGCTGACCAAATGATCGTAAACAACAGCATCTGCCCTGGCGAGGCACTCAGCGCCTTTCAGCGTGATTAGACCGGGGTCGCCCGGGCCCGCCCCGACCAGGTAGACCTTTCCCTTCTTCACAGGCATCTTGTATCCTTTATAAGGCCGGCGGCCCCTGCCTTCAGCATTCTGCGGGCAAGGTTTTCACCGGCTTCCTGCGGCGATCCCGCCCTGCCCTGGTATGAGTCTTTCATTATTTGGCTGCCCTCCCTGTTTGCCACCATGGCCCTTATATCAAGAATCTCATCATGAACCATGGCCAGGGCTGCCACTGGTGTGCGGCAGCCGCCCTCTAACGTATGCAGGAAAGCCCGTTCGGCCGTCACCGCCTGCCACGTGGGTAAGTGGTTGAGTGGCTTTATTATCTCCCTGACCCGGCGGTCACCGTCCCTGGCCTCCACAGCCAGTGCGCCCTGACCCACGGCCGGCAGGAAGGATTCCAGTGGCAGGTACGCAGTTATCCTGTCATCCCAGCCCAGCCTGAGTAGCGCTGCGGCGGCGACGATGACGCCTTCCAACTGGCCTGAGCTCACGCGGCGCAGGCGGCTGTCCACGTTGCCGCGTATGCTGTAGATCTGGAAATCAGGGCGAACGTGTCTGAGCTGGGCCGAGCGGCGCAGGCTTCCTGTGCCTATCCTTGATCGGGGCTTCAAATCGGCCAGTGGAGCGCTGGCCACTAATGCGTCGCGGGGGTCCATCCTCTTTGTCACTGCCGCCAGCCGTAATCCCTTTGGCAGCAGGGTTGGCATGTCCTTGAGGCTGTGTACAGCTATGTCTATGCTGTGGTTCAGCAGGGCTTCCTCCAGGGCCTTGACGAATATGCCTGTATCGCCGGCCTTTTCGATGCTGATATCGCGGTTGCGGTCCCCCTCAGTCAAAATCTTGCATATCTCGATCTCAAGTCCGGGATGCGCCTGTTTAACCTCACGGGCTACAGTCTCAGCCTGGATGAGGGCCAGCCTGCTTCCACGAGACCCGAGCAAGATTTTATTATTCATAAGTCTTTGCCTTCATCCAGCCCGAAAAGCCGGCTGATGGTCTCTGCCCGTTCTGCGCCGCTTCCTGATTTGAGGTACAGGATGGGGTCCCTCAATATCTTGTCCACGATCGATCTGGTGAGCAGATCGATAGATTGTTTCTCCTCCTCCGACAACGACGGCAATTTCTGCAGGGACCTGTGATACTGCGCGGCGCGGATCTTCTCGGCCCTGGCCACCAGGGACTTTATGACCGGGCGGGAGCGGTATCCCTGCCACCACCCCATAAGTATATCAAGCTCTTCCTCTATGATCTTTTTGACGGCAGCCACCTCCGCTTCCCTTTCCTGGCGGTGGTTATCTGCAATGCCGTTGAGATCGTCCATGTTGTACAAATGCACGTTGCCGATGCTGCTGACGGCGGGCTCCACGTTGCGTGGCAACGCGATATCGATGATGATCATGGGCAATTGAGGTCGGCTGATCATGGCCGCGCTCACCTGTCTGTAATGCAGCACAGGGTGCGGCGATGCGGCGCAGGCGATAACGATGTCCGCGTGCCGCAGCTCAGCCGCCAGCATATCCGGGCCGACAGGACGTCCGCCGTACTGTCCGGTAATGTGTACGGCGCGCTGCAGCGTGCGGCTGACGACGGCCGTGTCTATAGCGCCCCTTCCGCAGGCCATCCTGAGGGCCAGCCTGCCTGCCTCGCCGGCCCCTATAATGACGATCCTGGACCTGGCTATATCATTCACAACATCCAGGGCTTTGTTAACTGCGATGGAGCTGAGCGAGAGAGGGTTTCTGCTGATGCCCGTTTCGCCGCGTGCGCGCCTGCCGGTGCGTATCGCGCTCTCAAAGATATGCCGTAGCGGCAAGTTGACAGTGCCGGCTTTTTCGGCCGACGCCAGGGCCTGCCCGGCCTGTCCCAGCACTTCGTATTCCCCGATCACCATGGAGTCAAGGCCGCAGGCCACGTTGAAAAGGTGTTCACAGGCGATCTGGTCGCTCATGACATAGAGATAAGGGGCGGTACCCGGCGGCAGACACATGCTGTTAGTCAGGAAATCAACGCATGCTTTTTCAAGGTCGCTTGCGTGGCTGCCCGTAGCATATAACTCGGTGCGGTTGCAGGTGGAGAGTATGATGCCATGCTGCAAGTGCTGTCTCAGCAGGTGCAGGAACCCGGGCAGGCCATCCGGGCCGATGGCAGCCTTTTCCCGCACATCCAGGGACGCTGTGCGGTGGTTGATACCGGCGAGGCTAAAGTGCATCGATATGTTCCATCTGTAAAATTATTTGCCGCATTTTCGGAGCCTCTCAATCAGGGCCTCCACGGCTTCCGCGCTCCTTCCCTTCCTGATGAGCGCGATCATGGAGTCCAAATCAATAGCCTCCTGCCAGTCCCCGCTGCTTACCTTCAATCCCTGCCTTTTCACCCGGCGGCGGGCCTCCTCCATCACAATTACCAGTGACGCATATTCTTTACCGAAATCATCTTCCAGCCTGCTGCGGATCTTGCGCGCCAGCGCGGGGCTCTTCCCCGAGGTCGATACTGCTATGGCCAGGCTGTCCCTGCGCATGATGGATGGCACGATGAAATCCGATAGCATGGGGTCGTCCACAACGTTGACGGGAACCCCCCTCTTTTTTGCTTCTTCTGCTGCGCCCAGGTTGACCGCGCGATTGCTGGTGGCCACGATGGCGACATGGATACCCTTGATGTCGCCGGGCCGGTAGGCCCTGTGTATAACTTTTATCCTGCCGTCGTCTGCCAGCTTGCTCAGCCCTTTGCAGAGCCGGGGGCTGACGACGGTGACGTCGGCCCCGTATTCCAGCAGCGAAGTGGCCTTGCGCAATGCTATCCGGCCGCCGCCGGCAACAAGGCATTTCCTGCCCTTCAGGTTTAGAAAGACCGGGTAATATATCGGCATCTCCACCTTAAACCCTGTACAGTATCCTGGTTTTTTTAAATTCTTTTATGCTGAAAAGCACAGCATAATCCTTAAGGCCTATTCCGGCGGCCATTTTTTCAATTGCCCTCTGGCAGGTTGTCTTATCCCGGCTGTGCACCATGGCGAAGAGATTATAGTGCCAGAGGCGATTGGTCTGCCTTTCATAGCAATGGCTGACATGCCTGCTGGAAGCCAGCATGCGACCGAGGTTATCAACCTGGTCGGAGGGGGCGTCCCAACAGGTCATGGCATTGGCCCTGTAACCCGCATTGCGGTGGTTGATAGAGGCGCCGTAGCGCCGGATAATGCCCCTGCGCAGCAGGGAACGGCTGTGCAGCAGCAGATTACCTACGTCCATGCCAAGGCTGTGCGCCAGCGGCGCAAAAGGGTCGGCGCGGAGAGGCAGATCATGCTGAAGTCCGTTTATGATCTCCCTGTCGGCTGGCGATAACCTGGCCCTGCCGGGAAGGCCGGAGCCGTTTGAAATGGGCTGTTCTGCTGAAGTATCTTCCATGCCGCTGAAATCGGTCCTCAGCTTAAATATCCTGGTGGCAGGCAGCGCGATTACGGATGTCGCGCCCGAATTTGCAGAGATGTGGAGTATCTCTGCCTGCAGGTCTACCCCCACCGGAACGGAGAGCGTAACCCATATATTGAATTCATGCTCCCTCTCGTAGCCGTGGCTGATGCCCGGATGGACGCTCAAATATCCTTCAGCGCCTGTCATAAAGTGTTTATCCACCTTCATGGCTACCAGCGTGCTCTGGAAGCCCAGTTTTCTGGCGTCAAGTACCGGGCTAATTTGGCGTACGATGCCCTTTTTCTTTAGGTCGACTATTCCCCTGATCACGTCATCGCCCGTCATGCCGAGTTTAATGCCTATGTCCCTGTACGGTTCCTTGGAGAGAGGAAAACCGGATTGCAGTATGCTGAGCAGTCTGCTCTCGCAGGTGACTGGAGCGGACTCAGGCATTTGCCTGCTCTCCCTCGATACCGGCGGGCTGGTATATGCAATACGGCTCGGCCTCCAGGTAATCTCCTGTCTTTTCATAGGCGCGGGCGCGGCAGCCGCCGCAGATTGATTTATATTCACACATGCCACATTTTCCCTTGATTGCGCTGAGGTCGCGCAGTTTCTTAAAGAGAGGAGAATCGTGCCAGATCTGGCCGAAAGGCTGGTTTCTTATGTTGCCTGCCGCCAGGTCCAGGTAGCCGCATCCCTGTACCTGGCCGATGTGGGATATGAAGCAGAAGCCGCTCCCGGCCATGCACCCGCGGCTGATCGAGTTTGCTCCTGCCGGGTGTTGATGTGGGCTGGCTGAAGAGCCGGCCGTTGCCGCATCATGCTTGCCGCGCTGTTTAAGTATTCGCAGGTAATGTGGCGCATCTGTCGGTTTAAAAAATATCCTGTCTTTTAGTTCAAGTTGCCTGTCGTATATCCAGTTCAGGGCGCTCTCATATTCCATGGCGCTGAGCTCAACTTCGCTGAGTCCCTTGCCCCTTCCTGTGGGCACCAGGAAAAAGGGATGGAAGGCCACGGCGCCTTCATCCAGCGCCAGTGCCAGCAGATCGTCAAGGTAATCAATATTCAGTTTGGTGAGCGTGCAGTTGACCTGCAGGTCGACGCCGGCCTCGCGGATGTTGCGGATGCCGGCCAGGGCCGCTGCAAAGGCACCCTGCTGCCCGCGGAACTTGTCCTGCAGTTCGGGTGTGGGGAAATCCAGGCTGACCGAAATGCGCGAGAGCCCTGAGGCTTTTAGTCGGGCAGCGATTTGCGGTGTAACAAGCGTTCCGTTGGTGCCCATGACCACGCGCAAACCTTTGGCCCTTGCATACTCAGCTATAGAGAACACATCACTGCGGCTCAGTGGCTCCCCGCCGGTGAGGATGATGATGGGATTACCCACTTCTCTGATCTGGTCGACCAGGCGGAACGATTCTTCCATAGAAAGCTCGCCGTCATACTGGCTGTCGGTGGCGGATGCACGGCAGTGGGCGCAGTGCAGATTACATGCGCGCGTGATCTCCCATGCTACGAGTTGCAGCCGGGGTTGGATAAAACCGGGGTCTGACACGTGCGGGCTCACTTTGTTAAACCTATCTCCCTATCGCTGAGGTAACAGGCGGGGTCCTCCGCCCAGATATCACCGTATACAGCTTCGGCGCGCACGCGCAGGTTGCCGTTGCACAGATCGAGGTACCTGCAGCGGGCGCATCGCCCCTTAAGCAGTGGCTTGCGGTTTTTCAACCCTTTCAATATCGGCTGAGACATGTCAGTCCAGATATCGCCGAACTTACGCTTCAAAACGTTGCCCGGAGAATAGTTCCGCCAGAACTGGTCGGGGTGCACGTCACCATTATCATCGACAGCCCCAATCCTGATCCCAGAGCTGTTGCCCCCGTTAATCTTGAGCAATTCCAGTATATGCCCGGCATCTTCTCTGTTGTCCTCCTTCGTCCTCAGGTACAGGTATACACCGTCCGCATGGTTGCCCACAGTGAGGACCTCTTTGTGCAGACCACGCCTGTGCATGTCCAGTGTACGTTCACAGATTGTGTCCATGACCATGCGTTTTTGAGAGTGGGGAAGGTCCTGCGCTATCAGCTTACTGCCCCGCCCTGAATACGCCAGGTGGTAGAAGCAGACACGGTTTATGTTCTCCTGCTCTATTAACGTGAAGATATCGGGTATTTCAATGTGGTTGTACCTGGTGATGGTAAGCCTGAGGGATACCCTGATGTCCCTGGCAACGCATGCGCGGATACCCTCGAGCGCCTGCCGGTAAGCGCCGTCTCTGCCGCGGAAGCGGTCGTTGGTTGAGCTGGCGCCGTCCAGGCTGATCCCGACCTCGGCGAAACCGGTCTTCCTGATCTTATCCGCGGTTTGCTCATCAATGAGCGTTCCGTTAGTGGAGAGAGCTATACGCAGGCCACGGCTTAGGGCATGGTCTGCCAGATCGAAAAGGTCGTCTCTTAACAGCGGTTCCCCGCCAGAAAAGAGGATAACGGGCACGTTGAATTCAGCGAGGTCGTCGATAAATTGCATGCCCTGTTTCGTGTTCATGGAGGGGGTTTCCGCCTGACTGCTGGCGTCGGCATAGCAATGTATACAGTGCAGGTTACACTGGCGGGTGCAGTTCCACACAACCACCGGGCCCGGTTCTGCAACGGCCTTCTCTCCCTGGATGTGCCCTGTATCCCGATAACGAAGGCTGTCGCCCGGGCTTACGGTGCCGCAGAGCAGGCGCGATACAGATATCATGACGGGCCGGCTCCGCTCAGCGTATATTTTTGGTGTGCATCTATCATGGCGACAAGTGTTTCGTCGATCAGGTGGTTGGCTAGAGGTATGGCCTCCGCGATGCGTCCGCCCAGGGCTTCGCGTTTACCCATGATATTTGCTGCTGCCTGCATAATGGGTTCGCGGTGAATGAGGAAAGCTTCCACCGAGGCAGTAAGTGGCATCCCCATCTCGGCCAGCAGGCGGCCGAAGCCCCTGCCCGTGTCGCGGGCAGCGGATAGCGATCCCTCCCTTTTGGCGGGCTCGCTGATATACGTGGCGGTCAGGTTAAGCAACTGGCGGCCCAGTTCGGCAAGCCGCCGCTGGTGCTCCTCGCACGGTTGCACGGCCTGTGGGGAGCTGTTGAGGAAGCTGCGCGCTATCTCTCTGTGACGGGGTGTGGTATCTTCAAGCTCACTTACCAGGTCCCTGATGCCGAGCACTCTCTGGCCGGGCCTGGTGAGTTTCCTGAGGTCCGATTTTGAGTAACGCCGGTGCCCGCCCGGTGTCACGAACGCGCTGAGCTTACCCTCGTCCGTCCACTGGCGGAGCGTAGCCTCATTCACACCGAGTATCTGGCTGGCTTCACTTATGCTGATTAAATCCGGGTGCTTCAACTTGGCTTTTCCAGGCGGTATTTTGATAATAGTTACAGCCGACACAAAAATATACAAAATTCTATAGAAAATTGCAATTTTCTATAGAATTCGATGTGTTTATGGGTGATGGTGGTCAAGCCGGGCGGGGCGCCCCGCCCGGCTTTGATATCAGGCTTCCATTTGAAGCTCTATCTTCTCTACCTTGGCATAGTCCTTCCTGTAGAAAAAAGAGCCGGCTAAGAAGAGCGCTGCGGCAACGATCAGGTAGATAGGCAGGAAGGTCATGGCCGTCCTGATGCCGTAAGCATCGGAGAAGGCGCCCGTGACTATGGGTCCTAGCGATGAGCCGAGTAGGTGCTGGATGACGACTGCCAGGGCGACAGAGGTGGCGCGCAACCCGGCGTGTACCACGTCCTGACAGACGGCGAGCGCAGCAGGGATAAAGCTTGTAATGGCGATGCCTACAAGCAGTAGCATGAGGTACTGGCTAATACCTTCGAGAAGCGAAAATGCCAGGTAGACCAACAGCGCCGCGATCAGAATGGATATGGCGCAAAACAGCATCCTGGCTCTTAAATCTTTCCTGTACCACAGATCGGCCAGGAAGCCGCCCAGCGGCGCCCCGATGATCGCCAGCGCCATGATCGCGCTGGCACGTAGGCCGGCCTGGTCTTCAGGGATACCGTCGGCGCGGAAGAAATAGGTGGGTAGCCAGGTGATGATCGAGGTGGTTACGAATACGACAGCGGCGAAGCCAAGGTAGGTGAACCACAGAGTTGGTGTCTTGAGGAATTCCCTGCTGATATCCCGGAAGCTCATTTTTTTCTTGGTTTCACCCTTGCCTTCGTCCACCGTCTTAACCAGCTCAACGGTTTTGTAGTCCTTGACGAAGAAAAACAGGATGGCCACGACCAGGCCGGGTATGGCTACCAGGCCGAAGGCGTGTTGCCACCCCAAGTTCTTGGCGATGATGCCGCCCAGCGCAATGCCCACGGCGCTGCCCAGCGGGATAGAAGCGTTCCAGATGCCGAACATGCGGGCACGCTTCTCCTCGGGGTAGAGCCCCGAGATCATGGCGGACCCGCCCGGCGCATAGCCTGCTTCGCCGATGCCGATAGCCGTTCTGGCGCCGAACAACGATTTGAAATTGGGCATAAAGGCGCAGACCGCCGTGGCAATGCTCCAGAACACAGCCATTAAACCAATGGTCTTCTTGCGGCTCCAGCGGTCGACCAGGATGGATACGGGGAAGGTGAAGATAAGGATAGCCCAGTAGACCGCGGAGACCAGCATGCCGCATTCAGCGTCCGAGATACCCCAGTCCCTCTGTATAAAAGGGAAAAGCGAGGTGACCACGGTGCGGTCCACGTAGTCGAAAAAGTAAAGCAGGAAGAGCAGGACGAATATATATAGCCGTGAAGCTGAAGATAGCTGGTACCGTCTTGTGGCTGGCAGCTTATCCATCACTTTTATTCCAGCTGGTCTTACCTTTTCTTTAGATGCAGCAGCTCTCTGGCTTCTTCTACGGTAGCGATTTCGAAATCGAGCTCGCGGGCTATCCTGACCGCTTTTTCAACCAGTTCAGCGTTGGATTTGGCCAGTTCGCCGTGCGAGATATAAATGTTGTCTTCGAGGCCGACCCGGACGCTGTCGGCGCCCAGCAGCATGGCCATTGTTATCATGGGGAACTCATCCTTGCCGATGCCTAGCGCCTGCCACTTGGAATTGGGGAACATCTTCTTGCCCTCTTCCGAGATATACATAAGCTGTTTTGCTGTAGCGGGCTGGCCGCCGGCTACGCCCAGCGGGTAATCGATGTGGAAGGGCATATTTTTATCGAACACACCTTCTTCACAGAGCGCCATGGTATTGTACAGGTGGCTGACGTCCCAGATCTCGAGTTCCATGCCCCAACCCCTTTCCAGGATGCCCTTGATGATCTTTCTCTGGAAGGGAGGCGTATTGCTGAAAGTGGAGAAACCGTATTTGCCGATCGACATGTCAAACGTGCCCATATTGAGCGTGAGCATGTCCGGCTCGGGCTTGATGTCCAGCAGTGCCAGCTTCTGCTCTTCCGAAGCCGCGATAATCTCCCATGTAGTTGTATCAACCCAGGCGCCGATACCGCCGCCGGCCTCGATTACTACCGGGCACTTCTCCCGTATGCGTGCCACCACTTCGCCCCAGACTTTGATATCAGGCGTGGCCAGCATGTGTATGGGGTCTCTGGCGTGGATATGGCACAGGGTCGCTCCTGCGTTATATGAGCGATACGCTTCCTCTGCGACCTCTTCAGGTGTGATCGGCAGATAAGGTGTCCTTTTGCCGAGGTTAGGAAGGTTTGGGGTTTTTTCATGTAGAGTGTTTGAACCGAACGGTGCTACCTGGATAATCAACTTCTTTGCCATGTATGAAATTCCTCCTTAAATTAATAGACATTCATTTAATATACTCAACAAGCCGGGCGAATTCCTTCAGATTGGCCAAATCCGGTTTCATCTTCCCTTCTTCGATCTCTCTTATGATTTTGGTCACCAGTTCGTTGGCCGGCGTTTTCAGGCCAACCTCTTTGCCCTTCCTGACGACGTAGCCGTTGACGAAGTCCACTTCGGTTTTACGTCCCTTTTCGATATCCTGCCACATGGATGGCTTGGTGGCGCGATGGTTGGCAAATCCGATCTCCAGCAATTTAGAAGCCTTATCGAAATCTTCCCTGTTACGCACCAGGACGATGGATGGCGACACGCCCATCAGGTCGGCGAACTTCACGCTTGCCTTAATGCCGACATCGTAGGTCTCGGTGATCACCGTGAGCGCCACCTTGCGGGCAGCCTCATTGTCGATCACACCGCCGTATGTCAGTCCGGCCGTTGTGCCCACGCCTGTAAGTGAGACTGTAATAAGGAGCTTGGTCCAGCGGTCCCCGATGATATTGTCGGAAACCTCGGTGGTGAAGGCTTTTGAGAGCAGTGCGGCGGTCTCTTCCACGATTTTACTTTTGCCCGTCGGCCACTGACCGATGATGAATCCGCCGTCTGTGGTCTGTATGAGCTGGCCCGGGCCCTTGTTGGTGCCGCCCCAGGTGATGCTGCAGGCGATCGTCCGTTCCACGCCGACGATTTTGGCAATGGTCTCCTCGTTGATGCCGTTTTGCAGGGAGACAACCGGGGCCGTCTTGGATAGCACAGGCAGCACTGATTTGAGCGCATTTTCAGTATGCAGACCCTTCACTGCCAGCAGGACGATATCGGCCCATCCTGCGTTGTCCTTGCCGCCGAATTCGCCTGGAAGCATGGCCTTGACCGGGATCAATAGTCGCCTGAAGCCGCTTATCTCCAGCCCCTTATTCATGCCTTTGACGTGCTCTTTATCGGCGTCCAACACGATCACATTCAAGCCTTTTTGCGTCAGCAGCGCCGCAGTGATGCCGCCGATGGCGCCGCCACCGACTACTAAAATATTGTTAAATCCCATGGGCCAGTTTGCCTCCTTTTTTCCCCGCGGGGTTACCGGTCAGGATGTCCAGCAACTGCCGGTCGATCTCCTGCATGGTTTCATCACGGCTGCGCCCGCTGTAATCATAGAATCCCTTGCCCGTTTTCATGCCGAAGTTGCCTGCCTGCACCTGTTCGCGGATGCGGGCGGCGCGCGGGTCGCTGTGGGCGTTGGGATCGAAGTTCAATATGGATTGCCAGATGAGATCGAGGCCGATGAGGTCCATGGTCTTGAAAGGCCCCATCACTGACAGGCGCGGCCCCAGGCCCATGGTAAAGGCGAGGTCGATCTCCTCAAGTGTGGCTACCCCACGTCCCAGGAAGTCCAGCGCAGTGGCCATAATGGCCATATTAAACGAGTTGACCAGGTAGCCGGGCACGACCTTATCGCAGATAATAGCCTTCTTGCCGATTAGCCGTAACAGGTTTACAGAATCCGCAAATGTTTTGTCCGAGGTAGCGCTGCCGCGCGCCACTTCCACTATCGGCATGACTTCCGGAGGATTGATGAAGTGTGCCAGTATGGTTCTCTCCCTGTGTGAGACCTTTTCCGCTATGCTATCGATGGAAAGGGTTGAGGAGTTGCTGGCAATTATGGTCTGAGGGGAACATACTTTTTCCAGGTCGGCGAACACCCGGATTTTTACGGGCAACTCCTCTTTAACAGCCTCGATGATAAAATCGGCGTTTCCCGCGGCCTCCTCAAGGGATGCCGTTAGCTTGATTCCGGATACAATATCCTTCTGCCTGCGGCCGCTTCGGCCTGTCTTGCCGTCAAATAGCCCCGACATGGACATGATACTGGCGGCAGCGCGCTCGAGCGCAGCGGGATCGATATCGGCCAGCGCCACCGGGAAACCGTGGCGGGCGAAAGAGATGGCGATACCCGGGCCCATCACGCCCGCCCCGATAACGGCAATACGCTTAATTACGGGCATATTTATTTGGCAACTCCATATCAAAGCAGGGCTACTGAAGCATTGCCGGCTTTACCTTCTTCCTGGCTTTTTGAATGTAGTAGAGTCCCAGTCCCACGATTATAGCGATGACGAACAGGATAATGGGCCAGGTGACCTTCTGCATCAGCAGGAAGATGACCAGCAGCAGCATGAAGATCACATTCATCACAGCGGCGGTGATAGCCGCGAATGATACCAGGCCGGGCTTGAATTTGAATTGCGACAGCTTGTACTCCTCGGGATGCGTTTTGTGCAAACGCGCCGCTGCGATCAGTACCAGGGTGACCATCCACAGCATACCGAAGTTGAGCATCGCACCGTAGATGCTGATGCTCTCGCCGGCCAGCAGGAGTATGATCACGGTCAGCGCCCAGGGCAGTGTCAGTCCCCAGTGGGGCGTGCCCCAGCGCTTGTTGATATCGGCCAAAAACTTGGGGAAGAAGCCGTCGTTGGCGTAGGCCATGACATAGCGGCCGGAGATGGTCATCAACGCGTGCAAGGTGGAGATGCAGGCCATTACGGCGCCGCCGATGATGAAGAAATAGAACCAGAACGAACCGGCGCCAAAGATCATTTTGCACACGGTGCCCAGGTCCTTGGATGCCGCGAGCTGCTCCCAGTTCATCACACCGACTGCAACGAGCTCGATCATGAAGGTCAGGAGGAAAGCGCTGATAATAGCGATGAGCAATCCACGTGGTATGGTGACACTGGCTTTTTTCACCTCGTCGCCCAGCTCGATGCCGAATAGCCCTCCGGCCAGCAGCGTATAGCATATGGCTGCCGCCGCTATCAGGCCTACCGTCTGCCCCAGCGTGGGCGGCATGCCGGGGAATTTCAGGTTACCCGTGAACATGTTCGAGAAGTTGGACCAGTCTATCTGGGGGAAGCCGCCGAAGATGAAAGCGAGGAGTGCGGAGATCAGGAGGAACACCATGGCGAACTGCACCCAGGCGGTGGGCTTGATGCCCCGGATGTTGATGATATAGAAGAGGGTGATGGAGATTATAGCGATCAACACCACCCACGAGATGCCCAGGCCGGGCACCAGCGCGGGCGCGTCCGGGAACAGCATCATGATGAAGCGTCCGTTGGTAATGGCGAAAAGGGGCAGGCCGCCCAGCGGCACGGCTACCAGCAGTACCATCACACCGGCTACCGCCATGGGGTAGGAGGCGAGCTTGCCGTATTGGTAGCTGGCTGCCGACTTGGGCGCGATGGAAGTCATCAGCATGTAGGGTATGATAGCCAGGAAAACGGGTATGGAGCAGATGATCTGTGCGAAGATAAGCGATGGGCCGGTCAGTCCCGCGGCGACTGTGGTCAGCGTGAACAAAGAGCCGCCGATGTTCAGGCCGATCATGAGGAAGATCAGCAGTACTAACGTGAGCTCCTTTCTGAGTATGCCTTGACCTTGCTGTGTTGCTTCTGTCATCCTTGTCTACTCCTTACAGTTTTATTTGTATCAGCCGAGACCAATGTGAGCCAAGGCATTATACAATTTCCGCTCCACCTGTCAACAGGCTGGCATTACCCGGTTGCCGATATATTATTTGTAAATGTTGAAAGCCGTCTCGAAGGCAGCCCGGCTTTTCTGTATGTCTTTCTCGGTCATAACGCCCGACATGTATACGTGGCCGGGCAGCAGTACCACGCCCGGGTTGCCCAGCAACAGCGCCAGCCTGATCATGAGGTCGAACTCGAAGACTTCCATCGCTTGGCTCATATCGAACTTACCGTTCAGCCCGAAGTGTACGATGCTGTAAATGGCATGGGCCGAAACGTCCATCTTGAGACCGGCTGCCACCTCGTTGATGATCTTGGCCAGGTCGGCCGCACGGGCGATGGAGTTCTGGATGTAATCGCCTTTTTCAAGCTCCTCGATGAAGGCGATGCCGGCCGCCATGGCCAGCGGGTGCGCGCAGAACGAGCCCATGGGGAAGAGCGGCCCGAAGTGCTCGGCCTTCGGGTCCAGCGCGCCGACTACCGACATAACGTCATCGCGTCCGCCCACCGCACCCATGGGTATGCCGCCGCCGGCCGGCTTGCCCAGGCAGGTGAGGTCCGGTGTTATGCCCAGCACCTGCTGCGCGCCGCCGATGGCCACCCTGAAGCCTGTAGCGACCTCGTCGAAGGCCAGCAGTACATTGTACTTCGTGGTGAGATCGCGCAACTGTTTCTGGAAGCCCTCATTGAGCGGTGTGCCTCCCGAGGAAGCTCCCAGCGGCTCCAGCACGATGGCCGCCACCTGGTCTTTGTTGTCCTGCAGCGCCTTTTCCACGATCCCGATATCGTTGGGCGGCAGGTTGATCAGGTTGTCCCAGTGGTTATTGGGAATTCCCAGTGTGAAAAGGGTGCCTGAGCCGGCCGCCAGCGCATCGTAGGACAGCACGCCGTTCCAGCCGTGATGGTGCCCGGCGAACTTGATGATCTTGGTTTTGCCGGTGAAAGCCCGCGCGATCTGGCAGACCAGCTCGGTGGCCTCGTTGCCGGAGTTGACTATTTTGATCTTTTTGATTGAGGGGTAATGCTGCATGACTTTCTGCGCCCACCTGGTGGCCAGTTCCTCGCACATCTCCAGGTGGAAGCCGTATTTATCCAGGGCCTTGTCGATGGCCTTGCGGATGGCCGGCGCCTTGTGCCCGATATAGGAGATGCCCTGGTCGATGAACATGTCGATGTACTCGTTGCCGTCCACATCGTAAAGCTTAGAACCTCTGGCATTGTCGATAAAGAGGGGATAGGGCCTGTGCCAGATCATGTAGGCGGGAGCGCCCATGGGCACTATGTATTTGCTCGATTCCTCGATCAGCTTTTTGGATTTGGGTGTCTTCTTCTCGTAAGCGGCTACAACTTCCCTGTACTTCTCATCGCTAAGTTTGGGTATGCTCATTTTCACCTCCCCTTCGCCCGCCCGGCCCGCTGGCCTTACAAGCGGCGGACGCCGTATTTTAAAACACCGTGTTACAAAAAACAACATTTTTGTATAAATTGTTTAACCCCGGCTTCGGTGTCCATATTGTACTGCTCTTGTGACTGCGATATACTTACCATAACGCGCAGCATGGGAAGACCGATGGATAAAAGTGTTAAAAAACGGGTAAACTACGGCGCGCAGAAGGTTGGCGAGCGCTGGCTGACCGGCCTGCTCAAGAAGGTGCAGTCGGGTGACCTGTCCCTGCAGGACGCAGTCAAGCAATTGAGCGTTCTGCCCTACGAGGATATGGTACATGCTAAGCTCGACCACCACCGCAGCCTGCGCACGGGCTTTCCCGAGGTGATCTTTGGACCGGGCAAGACGACGGAGCAGGTGGTCGGCATAGCGGTGCGCATGGCGTCGCATTCGGGCAGGGTGCTGATCACACGCGTCGATCTCGATGTATTCAGAGCGGTAAGGAAGAGATTGCCGGATGCCGTTTATAATGCGGATGCCCGCGCAATCACCATAGACCGCACAATAAAAAAAGCGGGGAAAGCGGGTATTACTATAGTAACTGGTGGTACAGCAGATATACCCGTGGCCGAGGAGGCGGCTGTCACGGCCGAGTTGATGGGCAACAGGGTTGAGCGCATTTTCGACGTTGGGGTGGCCGGCATCCACCGCCTGTTCGACCACCTGGAGCAGCTCAGGAGCGCTAAAGTAATCATTGCCGTGGCCGGCATGGACGGTGTGCTGCCGGCAGTGCTGGGCGGGCTTGTGACCTGTCCGGTTATAGCTGTACCCACCAGCGTCGGCTACGGGGCCAATTTTAAGGGAGTTGCGCCCTTGCTGACCATGCTCAACAGCTGCGCGCCGGGCGTGGCCGTGGTCAATATCGATGGAGGGTTTAACGCAGGCTATCTGGCCGGCCTGATCAACAGATAAAAATGCGCAAGCTGAGCGTTAAAAGCAGGACAGCCGATAAGGCGAGCCACCTGGAAAACATAATAGGCAGGATGAATTCCGCCATCGTGGCATATTCGGGTGGTGTGGACAGCACATTCCTTTCCGTAACGGCCACGGACATATTGAAGGACAAGGCGCTGATGGTGCTGGCCAGGTCGCCACTGATGGAGGCTGAGGAATTCGAGGCGGCCAGGAAGCTGGCTGTTGATCTCAAGCTGAAGCTGATGGAGATAGAGTTCAACCAGCTCGATATACCGGATTTTGCCATCAACACCAGGGATCGTTGCTATCATTGCAAGCTGAACATGCTGGGGATGTTAAATGAGACCGCCCGTGTCAGGCATATTAAATATGTCTGCGACGGCACCAACTACGACGACCTGAGCGATTACCGTCCGGGTCTGATGGCCATCGCTGAACTGGGTGTGCGCAGCCCGCTGGCAGAATCATTTTTAACCAAGAAAGAGATCAGAGCTCTTGCCAGGGCAATCGGGCTGCCGAACTGGCATAAGCCGGCTATGTCCTGCCTGGCCACCAGGATACCGCACCGGACGCCGATCACGCACGAGGTGCTGGAGAAGGTATCCTCGGGCGAGGCCTTTATCAGGGGGTTGGGGATTGAACATGTCAGGCTGAGGCACCATCATGATACAGCCAGGATCGAGGTTGATGAGAAAGGGTTCAAGGCGCTCTTTAAAAAGGGCAACCGGCAGGCTGCTGTCGAGGCGATAAAAAAGCTCGGCTACAATCATGTCACCGTCGATTTGGCGGGCTATCAGATGGGAAGCATGAGCAGGTGATTTAGAGGATTCGGATGGGGAAAACGGCCTATTTCGACCTTTTTGCCGGCTGCAGCGGTGATATGATACTCGGGGCACTGCTGGATGCCGGCCTGTCCCTGACAGAACTTGAGAAGGAACTGGGCAGGCTGCCGCTGGTGGGCTACAGAGTTACGGCCGAAAAGGTCAAGCGGGGAGCCTTGAGAGCAACCCGGGCACGGGTGATACTCGATGATAAGGTCAAACAGCCCAACCGCTCCTATGGCGATATCGTAGAGCTGGTAGCGGGCAGCCGGCTTTCGGACGAAGTGAAAAAGCGCGCGCTGGATATATTCCGCAACCTGGGCGAGGCAGAGGCTAAAATCCACGGAGTCAAGCTGGAACTGGTGCACTTTCACGAGATCGGGGCCGTGGATTCCATCGTGGATATCATGGGGGCCGTTATCGGCTTCGATCTGATGGGGATAACGCAATATTTTTCATCCTCTTTCCCGGCGGCTGAGGGCTCCGTAGAGTGCCGCCACGGCGCCCTGCCGTTGCCGGCGCCGGCAACACTGGAATTAATAGCCCGCAGGCAGGCGCCTGTTGTCCGTCCTTGCCATGCGGCCATGAATGGCAGGGAACTGGTAACGCCGACCGGCGCCGCCATCGTGACCACGCTGGCTGATTTTCGCACCCCTCATCTGAATGTGGAAAAGATCGGCTATGGTGCGGGCAGTATGAATGCCGATGAGTATCCCAACGTCATGCGCCTGTGGATAGGGCGGGCGCCCGATCTCGACGGCCACGAGGGTATGGTGCTTCTGGAGACAAACATCGATGATATGAATCCACAGGTCTACGACTATGTAATGGAAAGGCTATTCGCGCAGGGCGCGCTGGATGTCTGGTTTACACATATTCAGATGAAGAAAAACCGTCCCGCCGTTATGCTGAGCGTACTGGCCCCTGGTGATCTTGAATCGAGGCTGGCGGAGACCATCATGCGCGAGACCTCCACGCTGGGGATACGTGTACGCCACGTCTTCCGCCATATCGCCGGCCGCGATATCGTCGAGTTTAAGTCAAGCTACGGGAAGGTCAGTGTCAAGGTCAAGCGCTTCGAGGACGAGATAATCAGTATCGCGCCGGAATACGAAGAATGCAAGAAGATTGCCGCTGAAAGGGCCATTCCGCTGAGGGATGTTTATCGGACGATCGAGGCCGAGTCTCGCAAGCTGATTAAGTAGGATTTCAACACGGATCAACAAACAACCGCCCGGATGCCGAGGGCGGCTTCGGTCCACGCGATACGGACGTCAATTTCTCTCGGTTGGCAATGCGAATTTTGCCTAATATTTTTCTATAATAACCTTAAATGTAGCTTGGCAACAGGGCAACAAAATATATGCTCATAAGTGTTAGTCCCAATGGAATACCTATAATTGCCCATTCCCTCATTGTTATTCTGAGCCGGCCGGCTACAACTATATTTGGAACGTTGCCCGGTATCAGTATCCCTCCTGATATCAACAGGGCAATAATTGCACTAACTATTTGGGATAAAGCCAGCGTTGGATTAATCTCGATTGCCGTTAAGGTGGCATTATCCAGGAAAGCCGAGACTGCATTTATCCAGTATAAAGCCATCGGTGGTATTTTATACAGGAATAATGCGAATAACGGCTTCAGACCCTCGCCTAACAAAATAAGAGCTGCAATGAATATATAGAGCTTTATTGACCTGAGGAATACTTCCTTAATATTCTCCGAATAGTGTGTGCCCTCTTCAAATGCTGTTGACACGTGACGTCCTATGTACAACGAGCCAAATATCGCCAAAGCTATGATTCCCGGTATGATATATGCGCCAAAAGTCTGCATTGGAAACAGGAAATCTGCATAATAGGGAGGCCCGGCAAGTTTAAGAACCAGTATGGTCGACAACGGTTCCCCCATGGGGGTTAATCCCGCGCCCAAACCAAGCGCAAAGCAAGAAATGACCGCGGTTTTTATTTTATCTTGCCTTTCTAACGGGATTATAGTTAAAATCTCGGCCAGGATCACCGCGGTTATGATCACAGATAACACGCTTGAGAAAAGTCCCAGAAATAGTATTAAAAGGAAAATAAAGAGCCTTGCATCCAGTTTATTGATAAGATTTAGAAATGCCCGCTTAAATTGCCTGTTCAGAAAGTGGATAATAAAACCAAAAATGAGGACTACTTGAAAGATCCCGACAGGTATACCGGAAATCATTACCGGCGATTCAACAGCTTCCCAGAATAATCCCCATGACCAATTTCCGACCACACTTACCGCTAGAATGCCCATCAGCAGGAAAAATAACTCAATATTCTCATTGATCTTTTTAACGAGGAACGGGAGAATTAACGTACCGACTGAGATCAAGACCAATCCCGTCAGCACAAATACGGATATCTCTTGCTGCGCAATCGGCATTCCCGCACCTTAAAACATGCCATGCAGTTAAATAATTTTCTACTGCAATTTACCCGCTGCATGTATCAACAATATCGGCACTGTAGATGCGTGCAGAATCTTTTCCGCTATACTGCCCCAGATCCAGCGGCTTACGCCGGACCTTCCATGTGTGGCCATGATAATCAACTCAATCGAATTCACGATTACGTAATCTACAAGGCTATCAGCTATTTTCCCGGTTAAAACACTGGTTCTCACATCGATTCCCTTTGCTCTCAACCGGTCCGCGAGCTTATTCAAATAATCCTGCGCTGCCGCCTCTTGATTATGCTGAATCTGCTCAATAGTCTCCTCATCAAATACAACCCCGCCATGGACCGGCATCTCAAATTGTTCGACGACCATTATCAGGTCGAGTTCAGATATTTCTTTCCTTGCCAGGTCTTCCGCATGCGGTAAGGCAAGCTCAGCCAAATCCGATCCATCCAGCGGCACCATTATTCTCCTGTACATATCCAACCTCCATACCAGTTGAACTTATGACATATACGTCTATAAGTATATGGTATCTGACGGGTTATCCACGGCTATAAACAGAAGGAGATACTCCTTTACATGACGGGTTATTAAAAAGTTTTGTTTCACATGTTCATGTCCATTCTTACCAAGCCACGCGGCATAGTCTGGATTACTGAGCATCTGTTTAAGCGCATAGGCTGCGCCGTCAACGCTATGGCAGAGAAGCCCTGTTATCTTGTTTCTTACTTGTTGTGGAATCCCCCCCACCTCAGTCGCTACTACCGGTTTACTTTTCCACAGAGCTTCGCTTATGGTCAGGCCAAAACCCTCTTTCAACGATTTCTGGAATACGACGGTGGCGGCTCTCTGCAAAGCGTTTATCTCAAGGTCACTGCCGGGAGGAATGGCAAGTATCTTTATATCCGGATCGTTGTTGGCGTTTTCCCTGACTTCTTCCAGCACCCGGGACGACTCCGGATCGTCGGTGGCCGTTCCTCCCGCCAGAACCAGCTGGCAGTCGATACCTTTCCTGACCATCCTGAATGCCTGGATAACGCCAAGCGGGTCCTTTAAATAATCGAAACGGGATATTTGAACCACCATCGGCTTGCCGTTGTCCAGGCCGTATTTATCGAGCACCGACTGAATCTGAGATTGTGATATCTCCCTGTTTTTGTCGCTCAAAGGGTCGATTGACGGTGAAATCATATATTGCCTGACGGGCAACTGCTGCGAAAAATCGGGGGCTGAGAATACCGTAGCATCGTATCCCACCACATATTTTCTTAAGAATTTCCACACGTCTTTATCCGGATGCGAAACATCGATATGGCAACGCCATATCCATTTGCCGCCCAAGGATTCTTTTCTCTCGATCAACATAATCGGTTGCGGATCATGGATATAATATATGTCCGCATTTAAAGCCATACTCCCATTGTTTTTGCGGCTTGTCTCCATGAAGATATCCAGGTCGTCTTTAGTGATGCTTTCATCCCTGCCGTGCAAAGCGTTATGGAATTTTTTAGTGACATTGAAAAATGCTTCGTCACCCCCGATCACGTCCCAGGTGGCATCGACGCCCAGCTGGTTTAAAAGCGGGACCATGCGGGTCAGTATCTCCGCCACCCCACCGCCCGAAAATGTCGAATTAATATTGTGGACCTTCCTCCCCGCAAGGTATGAGCCCAATATCTTCAGTTCATCGATTATATTTTTCCCTACGATCGGCTGGTATTCCTCTAACTTGGTTTTATACTGGCTGATTGCTGTGTCATTCATAGTATTTCCTACTTAATTCGTTTCTCGATGAGTTGAATGATCACTGACCTTAACCCCTCAATAGTCGTAGTATATGGCACAAGATTGTCGATTTTCTCGGCAAGATCGTCTTCACCAAAAGCGTCCCTGATCCATACGGAAAAGTCACTGGACCGTTTCTGCAGCCTCAGCCTCGACTCAAATACATGGTAGTAAAGGGAATCTATAGTAATCTTGCGAAAAACCTCGACAAACTCGCGCAGGTCGGAGGCGAAGTAAGGGGTTGGCGCGATGATGTTGACCGCTTTGACGAAATGAAATTCGCGCTCGGCCTGGGTGAACCGGATATCCGGGTTTTCCGCCATATACTGCTCGATAACCGAGATCAAGGCGGCCTTTAAAGACCCCAGGCTGGTATACTCAAAGGTATCTATATTGGCCAGTTTCTCTGACAGCACAGGATTGTCAAGGGCATCACCGACCCATAAGGCAAAATCATTTGCAGGTTCAGGCGTCAGGAACTGATACTCCTCCAGGAAATGATGTGTGTGGTAATAAACAATTGAATCCGGCGCCGCTTTAAGTATATTGACCAGCGCGATTAAATTTGTTGCTTTCAGCCCGGTAAGTTCCTTGAGATGAAGCCTCGTATAGAAGTGAAACGGCTTTGAAGCTTTTTTTAGCGGGCGGCCGTAATTGACGATCGTTTCCCTGACCAGCTTGCTGTTAGGTATCACAATGGTATTTTGATCGGGTGTCTTGACGATTATGTTCCTCCACCCCATGGCGATAACATATCCTTCATCGTCAGAGCCGATTTTGATAAAATCGCCCTCCTTTATAAGACGGCTTGCTGAAATCTCGAATCCGGAGAAAATATTCAATATCGCATCACGCGAGGCCACGATGATCACCAGCATGACTATGCCAATCAGCAGTATTAAAGGGGTCACCGGCCAACCCCAATAGTCAAGCAATATCAATAATCCGACTATAAGAAGAGCCGAACGCACAGCGGTGACCACATATTTTCCGGGCTGTTTAACGTGTTTTATCTCGCTCAGGTAAATACGCAGCAGCCTCTCACTCAGGATGATAAGAAGCCAGATAATGGAAATTATGAATACGCTTGCAATAACCCTGACTATTAGAATCTTATTTTCTTCCGGTAAGGTGGAGAATGCGACAGCAACATATAAACCGAGCAGAACGAACCAGAAAAAGAAGGGGCCCCGGGTAGTCTGAATCAGCACATCCCGGCCACCCCACCCCGATTTACTTAATTGCCTGTCCAGATGGTTGTACAGGACGCGTCTCGCCCACAAGCCAATGATACAAAATGCCAGAAACAGCGCAGCCGGCACCACTACAAGCAACCAATTTTGTTCAAACCATTCGATCATGTTCTTATCCTACGCAATCTTCAGTACTTCAGCAAGTAGACTACCCACCTCGGATGTATCGTTTAAATAATATGCGGCAGCGGACTTTTGCCTGCTGTCGCCGACAAATATCGATATCCCTCCCGCGCTGTTGATGGCCTGAAAGGCATCCTCATCCGTTAAATCATCCCCAACATACATGGATAGATACGACCCGCGCACATTTTTCGGCACGAACTTCTCCAGGATCATCTGCACAGCCTTACCTTTGTTCCAGGGGACGGCGGGCCTGACCTCGTGCACTTTTTTACCCGATGAAGTCTTGATCTTGCCCCCCTTTCTGCCGATATTAACAGTATTGTCAAATATGGCCTCGACCTGCTGCAGCTGCTCAGCATCGACCAGCCGGTAATGCACACTGAGGGTCAGGCCTTTATCTTCGACGATTACACCCCTGATCCTGGCCGTCGCCTTCGTTAGAATAAGACCTATAATATGCATCGCCGATTTAATTTCATCGGTCAGGGGATGGATAAACCTTATGCCGGGCCCCTCGATCTCCAGCCCGTGATTTCCTGCGAAAACGATATTGCCCACGCCGACCATCTCCCGTATATCAGAGATCGCCCGGCCGCTTATAATCCCTACAGTTACCCCCGGTCTATGCGTCAGTTTATCAAGCATAACTCCAATTCCGTCAGGCAGGAGAGCAATCTCCGGCCGGTCAACTATCGGTGTCAATGTGCCGTCATAGTCGAATAAAATCACCTTGTGTTTCGCGGCTTTTAATTGTTTCCAGATGCTGTTCCAATCATTGAATAGATATTCCATCGATCCTGAAGCGATTTATTTAATATCAACCATGGCCGAGATAATATCGGCTGCCCAGCGATAGACATTGTTTTCCCGAACTTTATCGCGCAATTTAGTCATCCTCTTTCTACGCTGACCCTCAGGCATCTCTATCGCTGCTTTAATTGTCTCAGCGATATCCGCCACAGCATACGGGTTGACCAGCAGGGCGTCCTCCAACTCCCTTGCTGCGCCGGTAAACCGGCTTAATATGAGCACCCCTTCCCCGTCCGCCCTGCTGGATACGAACTCCTTGGCGACCAGGTTCATACCGTCATGCAGGGAGCTGACAATACAAAAACGCGCCAGCCTGTTGAACGCCAACAACGTGACGGGTGATTTATGCTCTTTAACATATATGATAGGCCGCCAGCCGTCAGTCTGATGCCTGTTGTTGATATCGTAGATAAGCCTGTCGATCTCAATGTTCAGTTCCTCATATTTCTTGATCTTCATGCGGCTGGGTTCGCCCAGTTGAAAAAAGACTATTTTGTTTTTGTACTTGTATTTCGGGTATTTTGTCAGCAGCGCATCAATAGCCTTTAGCCTCTCAGGTATGCCCTTGGTGTAATCGATCCTGTCCAGGCCGATACCGATTATCTCATCTGTAATGCCGTATTTATTTTTAATAGCATTCATCTCACTTTCAACTTCCGCCGCCTGGCTTTTTTTGTTTATGGCCTCGAAATCCACGCTGATGGGGAACGGTTTGACATATGTTGTGTGATTGCCATGGCTGACAGAAAATTTCTCATTATCGATCCTGCATTCCAATGCCCTGTCAACAGTCTCTAGGAAATTATGGCGGTGGTAAGCGATATGAAACCCGAGCAAATCGTTGCCGAGCAATCCATAAAGTATTTCATTCTGCCAGGGACAGACCCTGAATGCTTCCCGGTTAGGCCAGGGTATATGCCAGAACTGAGCTGTAATGGCTCGCGGATTCTTGGCCTTGATCAGCCTGGATACCAGAGTCAAATGATAATCCTGAATAAAAACAAAAGCCTTATGGTTACCGATTTCCTCAAGCACGGCATCGGCAAAAAGCCTGTTGACGTTTTTATAAGTATACCAGTCATCATCATTAAACTTGGGGCGCTGGAATACTATATGGCAGAGCGGCCACATGGCCTCGTTGGAAAACCCTAAATAATACCTGTCCACTTCCTCGTCGGATAGCCATACACGCTTGAGCTTATAGCTCCTGCTTTCAGGCGGAACAAGCACGCTGTTTTTGCTGTCTACGACCTCTTTGTCCGCGCTGCCGTTGCCATGTGCCACCCATGTTCCGCCACATGCTCGCATGACAGGATCAAGGGCAGTTGTCAGGCCGCTGGCCGGCACTATGCACTCGATTTTATCGCCGGCATATGTATGTATGAAAGGCTCCCTGTTAGAAACTACAACAAATAGATAGCCAGACAGTTTTTCTTTAACCAGCCTATGTAAATCGGCCTGATTCCACATAAAATTTCTCCTCGTCTAATCTATTATCGTATCCATGTCCTTCGTATGCAACTAGAATTCTCAATGTCCTATACAGCTCCTACTGGTATATCCTGTAGCTGGACCAGATATTATTAAACCTGCCTTTCAGGTTGAACGAATAGCCGCTGAGGATCCAGAAATTGATCAGGCACTGGAGCAACGCATAGAAAATGAAAGCTGAATTAGCCGGATCGACATCTTTCCTGACGCACTCAGTAGCCGCATGCCTGCTAAAAATTCGGGATACGTTATCGATATAATTATTAATGGCATTTACCGTCTCTTTATTGAGCTGCCTATCTCCCATGCTGACTACTTCAGTAAATACCTGAAAAAAGATGCCGCGCCTCTTTACCACATTTGCCACGTGCCTTTTCATCAAAGCGTCAAGGTCAGAGGACTCCACCAGTTCAGCATCCGCCAAGTATAACAGATCGTCAATTAATATCCTTTCTGCATAATCTATCAGGAAGTGGTAAATTGCTCGTTTATTGGGGAAGTGCCTGTATATGGCGGCTTCCGACAGGCCTATCTCGAGGGCAAGATTTTTAATGGTGACATGCTCACCTCCTAGCTTGACTATCAGCTTTGCCGCCGCCGATGCTATTTGCTTTTGGCGGAATTCCTTTTTCCCCCTCTTAATTACCATTTTTCACACAAATCGCACGCCACGTAGTGGCCGATCCATTATGTAAGTGATTATTCACTAACATTCTAAACAATTTTCACACCTGTGTCAACCGGGAGTGACTCAGGGAATCGGTTAAGCAGCGACTTATAGTAGTCGATAACCTGACGGCTGATATGCTCCCACCCGTATTTATTAGCTGTCGCCAGACCGTTTTCCGTCAGCCTTATGCGCAATTGTTTGTCATGGATCAATGTCAGCAATGCATCAGCTATTGATTGCCTGTCAGTGGCCCGGGCCAACACTCCATCGAATTTGTGCGTTACAACACTTGAATACCCGGCGATATCGGTAGCCACAACCGGCGTGCCGCTGGCCATGGCCTCCAGCAGCACGATTCCGAAGCTCTCCCCTCCCGTCGCCGGCGCACAAAATATGTCTGCGGTCCTGTAGTACTCCGCAAGCATATTAAAAGGCACGAATCCTGTGAAGACAATCTGGTCCGGTATTAACTTTTTCGAGAGAAGTTCATATCTATATCGCAGCTTCAGGCCGGGACCCACCACGATAAGTCGGAATCCGGGGAAATCTCTTTTCACATAAGAGCAGGCATGGATGAGGTCTTCTAATCCTTTGCGTTCCTCTAATCTGCCGACGAACAGTATGTTTAGCTTTCCATCTTTATATTCATGTCGCAGGGGGCCGTCGGGCCTGTAATGGCCGGTATCAATGCCATTTGGTATGACCTTGTATTCAGCCGGCAGATATTTGGAAATATAACGAAGAGCCGGTTTTGAAACCGCTATTTTCCCATGTAGTTTCTTCCCCAGCCTCCTCATAACGGGCTGACCCAGCCAGTAAAGTGCTGATCTCTCATGGCTGGCATGGAAGGTGCCGACGTTCACCGCCGTCGATTGCGCCAACGCGCTGAGGCCGATCATGGGGATAAATGGTTCGTGCAAATGTACTATGTCAAAGTTCTCCTTGTCGAGCACTCTCTTGACCTGGTAAGGAAGCCACGGCGACATGGCGATCCGAGCCGTAGTGCCCCCGTATGGTATGGGCAAAGGCAGTCCCACAGATTTCACATCCTGCTCAAAATACGGCACAACTTTCCCGAATGAGGGCGCAATGACCTTTACATTGTGCCCATATATTTGCAGGTGGTGGGCAAGATGGGTAACGTGATTGATTACGCCGCCCGGATGAGAATAGTCATATGAAGAAAACAGTCCAACTTTCATGTTTATGAAATCCACAAAATACGAATAGGCATCCTTTCTCGATACAATACGAAAAAATACGGATAATTAATGCTCCCCGCAGTTCAAAAATATCATATTACAAATATGGTAATCGGCGGAAGCTATCGGTATCACCTGCCCACATAGATATCGGTAGGATCACTTACGATAATCCCGGGATGCCCGTCATTGATAACAATTTGGCCGGTTGCTCTGATCGTTTTGTATTTGTACTTATTTAAAGGGTAGCCAAATTTTGTAGCGGAATCAGCCATGATCGTGAGCCAATTGCATTTCAGCGTATATAGACTAAATATAGGCAGTAGCCTCCTGCTAAAATTGCGCTCTGAACTGTATGCCAGCTTGTTATCCTGAGAATCTGTTAGTTAACGTTTACTTATTATTTAATTATATTGTAATACTTCCGTGGATTCAATTAGTCCATCATTGGCAGTATTTTGCCTTGAAATGACTGGGCCGTCCGTATCACGAGGCAGATTTTGTCTGTTGTCCCAGATTTGAAAAAAACCAGGAATAGAACCTCTTGAATTTGGTTTTATCGATAAGGAAAACGAGCAGGGACGTTACAATGATACTGATCAATATAATTGCATACGCAATATTCTGGATAATATCCCCACCCGGCATGCCTTGTTGAAAAGGGATGGACGCCAGGACGGCTGCAGCCAGCCCCCTGGGTATTACGACTGCCAGCATCGATGCATCTGACACAGGCGTGGATTTTAGAACAGTAGCCCTTACAACAGGCAAACGAATTATGTAAATAATAACAGTCAAAGCAAGTCCAACCAGTATCAGCCACCAGTTTGCCAGCTGCAACGAAATACCCATGTACACGAAGAAAAATGTTTTCAGGATAAACACCATCTCGGAAAAAAATGCTTTCTCGGATATATTCAATCCGCTCAGGCCTGCGTTATGGCCGTTATTAAGTTTAGGCAATCTCAATGAACCGATATTTCCCAGCGTGATCCCAAATGCCAGCGCTGCTACCGCCCCGCTGTAACCCAGCCATTCAGCGAGGCCAAAAATAACAAAAACAAACGCTGCAGTGGTAAACATCGAATTCTGCAAACCGCGCACTTTATTCAGGATGAATGACCAACCAAATGCACTAACGGTGCCCAACATTGCAGCCAGTAAAAACGATGCCAGCAGCCTGCCCACTGTCAGCCCTATATCAAACTCCATGATATCCCCGATTTTGGCAATTTCAATCAGGCTGACTACAGCTAATACGCTGTATACGTCGGTGATTGATGATTCCAATAGCAGCACGGTCTTTCCCTCATCCTGCATATTTAAATGGCTCAGCATCGGCACAATAATTGAGGATGAAATGGCCCCTGCCACCGAAGCGAGAATAAATGACTTAACAACTCCTAATCCGGTTAGAAAATAGGCGGCCGCACCGACTGCTGCGACAGTTACGGCAAAGGTAACCGTGCTGAGCATCAATGTTTCTTTATAGGTTTTACGTAAAGATGAAATAGACAGACCTGTCCCGGCTTCAAACAGGATTAAGATAAACGTTACTACGGTGAAAATGGGACCCACCGCACCGAAATGTGTGGGTGACGCGATGCCGAAGAGGGGTCCCAGCAGAAGACCGATAATCACCAAAGGCAAGACATCGGGTATCCTGGTGTGCCTGAATATTGCCTCAAATAGATGTGCGGCAAAAATAAGTATGCCGACTAAAGCTATGGCGAGCGCTGCATCATGCATTAATTGTAATAACCTCTAACCGACAGGGATTTGCTTCCCAGTACGATGTCATCGTTTCTATATTTAGAACGCGGCTAATTCTATAGCGTCATTGAATTCATATATTCTTTGTCTCAGAAAGCAGGACATTTACCTGCTCCCGATAAGCAGCTCAGGTCGGCGCTGACGTAGCTTCTTCCTCGGCCGGTTCTCCGCCGTAAATAATAACACCTAAAGCCGAAATAACTACCGTAGTTATAATGATTGTCATAATTATATCCGGGTAAACGGCAGCATTTATTATACCCGCGGCAACCACCAGCTGTATCAGCACTGCCGCAGACTCTCCTCTGGCTAACATCGTAGTCAATATACCCCTGTTTGAGAATAATGTACGGTTGCCTATCGAAGTAAGAAGTACTGCAAAATATCGTACCAGCAGTAATACCAGTGATATAACAACGCCCAGCACTACTAACATCGGATCTCCAAAGGTGATTATTAAGCCGAGATATATAAAAAAGAAGGTTTTTATGAAGAAATATATCTGAGCAGTAAATCTCCTCATTATTTCAGTAGCTTCAGCGGTGCGTTTTAGTTTAAGCAGTTTACTCACTCCAACGCCATTCCCCAGAATCAAACCGAAAACCAGGGCAAATATAACGCCGCTGCCGTTAATCTGTTCAACGGCATAATATAGAAGTAGCACAACAGCCAGGGTCAAAATATCGTTATACTCTTCTTTTTGCAGCAATGTCAGTATCCAGAGCCAGAATAATCCTGCAATGACTCCCACTGATAGCCCAAGAAGAAATTGTGTAACTATATCTACGCCAACAGTCGATAGCGAAATACCTGCTTCCCCGGCAACAATGGATTCCAACAGGACCAACGCAATCACGATTATAACGGGGCTGTTTAATACAGACTCCAAGCTTAAAAGCGACGAAGCCTGTTCAGGCACCCGGGCACGGCTTATAAGCGGCATTACTATGGCGGAGCTTGTACCCCCCACGATAGTTCCAAGCAAAATGCTGTTCATCAATTTCCAGCTAAATAAATAATAGGCCAGGGCTGCCACGGCAGCTATGCTGAATGCCACGCCAAATAACACAAGGATTAATGTTCGAGGCGCACATGACAGAACCCTGGTAAATTCAAATTCTATGCCAGCGTTAAATATAATGACAACTAAAGCTAAGCTGGCAATTAGCTGAGAAAAAGGCGCTATCTGAGCCGGGTCAACCCATTTGAGGACAGGTCCTATCAGGAAACCCAGTGCCAGGAGAATCAGTATGTCAGGAAATCTCGTTTTCTTAAAAAGGAAATCCGCCAGGAACCCGATGACAAGTAGAATCCCGATCAACCCGAATACATCTACAACAGACATATACTAATCACCTTGATCCGAAAGTCCTGTTCTCAATGTGCTGAGAATAGCTTTGAACCTATCCTTGGGATCGAAGCTGTAATTGCTCAAGGTCCAGACATTTGATAAACCCTGAACCACGCTGAATATCAAAAAGGCGGTCGCGTCCACATCGATATCTCTGCGTAACTTCCCTCTACTGATCTCTTTCTTTAATATGGTTTTTAATTTCTCGATATATCTTTTTATCGTATCATAAATACGCCTGTTTAACTTGTTATCACCAAGACTGATTATTTCTGCTATAACTTGGAATGATATACCGCGCCGCATCTCGATAGACGAGAGATGACGTAATAGGATGGTTTCAAGCACATCGCCATCTCCGTCACCCTCGACGTCCATGTCCAAGATCAGGCTGCTCTCAATATTTTCCACGAGTAAATACAGGATGTCTTTTTTGCTTTTGAAATGCCGGTAAATCGCCGCTTCGCTAAATCCCACTTCCTCGGCAATCCTCCTGACCGTCACGTTTTCGCTGCCGACTTTAATGACCAGCTTCCGTGCCGCATTAACTATTTGCTCTCTACGAGGCAACTTGCTTTTGGAGCTTCTAACCATATCTTTTCACTGCTACCAGCAAATTTCAGACTTTAGCTGTTAATAATTGTGGATATTATATACTTTTTAATAATCAGGTAAACAATCAAGTAACTGCTTCCTATGACCTTCAGTGATCCCACTCCCACCCAAGACTTGATAACCAGGAGAGAGCCGGTTCTGTCGTGGCAGCAGTTTCGTACATCCTTATAAGCCGATGGAATTGACCGTTATAAACTTGAAGATTAGAATGCAGACAAGGAGGTGGGTCATATGAAGAAGAATGAAGGAACAGCGGACCGGGTCATCAGGATAATAGTGGGCATACTTCTTATCGGGTTGGGTGTATATTTTCAGAGCTCCTGGGGTATGTGGGCGATGATAGTGCTGGTCGTCCTTGGGTTGATCGCGCTTATAACAGGCGTAACCGGGTTTTGCGGCTTGTATAAGATCTTCAAGATAGATACACTTAAAAAGGGCAAATAGTCAAGGACGATCTTGAATTAAATTGCCCCGTGGGTGGCCGGGTGCTACCGGGCGCCTATGGGTGCCATTAGCCTTCGTCCCAGCGAATGAACTGGCCTTTTATATCCACCATGGCATTGGCTATGAGGTCAACCAGTCCGCCGTAATGGATCCCGTGCTTTTCGGTGAGCTCGTAGCGGGCGAGCAGGTCACGGATTGCGCCTTTGCAGTTGGAGCATGGCGCGCACACGTATTTGTGCACTTCGGGGCTCATCACGTCCTTGAAGGCGCCGAGTATCTGCTTGAGCTTCATACGGCTGGCCACAACATCCCGCCAGTCGGCGAAGTTAGCATTGTCCATGATGGCAAAGCCGGAACCGCCCCCGCAGCAATAATTGTCCACCCCGTGCGGTTCCATCTCTCGGAAATCCGGGCAGAGCTTGCGTATGATACGGCGCTGCGGCTCAACAATACCGCTCAGTCGAACAAGGTTGCAGGGGTCGTGCAGGGTAACAGGGAAGCTATTCTTGCGGGGATCAAGCTTGATCCTATCGTTGAGGACGATGTCTTCGAGCAGCGGTATGGCGCTTTCGCGTGGGATGTTCAAATCGCCTGTCACTACACGGTCTGATACTACCAGCATGGCTTTGTGGGCATGGCCGCACTCTCCCACCATCATGCGCTTGACCTTGAGGTCCCTGGCTGCCTGGGCATGGCGCGTAGCGATGCGTGCAAGCTGGACATCGTCGTACCAGACACCATAATTGACCGAGTCGTAGGCTACCAGCTTGCTGGAGAGCGTCCAATCTATGCCGGCGGCATCAAAAACCAAAGCGAAGGCCTCGACGTGTTCCGGCCAGGAAATAAATTCACCGGCATTGTGCAGCAGTAATATATCCGCCCCCTCCTTATCAACCGGCAGCTTGATGGTTTTGCCGGTCAGTTCCTCAAGTTCGCCTTCAATGAAAGCAATGAAGCTGGCCAGTGCTTTGGGTGAGGTACCGGTGCTGGATCCTACTTTGAGCTGCTGCACTGTGCCGAGTTGATGGAGCTCTTTGGGCGCTATGCCCATTTCCTGGCTGAACAGCTTGCGCAGTTCATGCGTAATCAGGCCGTTGTCCACCCCGATGGGACAGGACTGCGCACAGCGGCGGCAGATAGTGCAGCGGTAAGACAGCTCGGCCAGCCTGGCTATGGTTTTATAGTTGAGGTCGATGTCGCTGCCGGTGAATTTGGAGAGCAGTTTGCCCTCTTTCCTGAGATATTTGCGGATGATCCGCCGCAGCACCTCGGCGCGGTAGGTGGGGCGGTATATTTCCTGCCGGCCGCTCTCGGTATAAATCGGGCAGGCGTCTGAGCAGTTCTGGCATTTGGCGCAGTTCTCCAGCGAAAGCATCAGCGGCTGCAGGAAGGTCCAGTTATTCTCCTTCGAGAGTAGTTTTTTCAGGCCGGAGAGAAATTTCTTTACGAATTCGTCTTCTTCCTCCCTGGTTTGAGGTTTTACCAGGCCGATAGCCGATACCCCATCCAGCGAAATATCGAATTTAGCCTTCTGCGACGCGGTCAACTCTTTGATGTCCGGTTGGTCATCAAGATTTTCAAACGGAGCAGGCAGCGCTGACAGGCCGGCCTTTTGGTTGTCAATCATCTGGCCTTCGAGCTTGCCGATATCTTTAAGTGTTATTCTTCTCTTCATTTTTCTGCCTTGTCAGGAAAACCATCGCTCCGAACCTGCTCTGACCAGCTTTGTCCTGCCTGGAAGTGCGGCGCCGACCAGTTGGCGGGCTGACCAAGCTGCGCCTGCAGTTTCTTCTCCAGGCCGCCGCCCGGTTTATTCGGTTCATCGTCCCAGCGCACCTTGTGATAAGTGAAATATTTGGCTACATAGTGCACCATGCGCGTAAAAGGCATATAAGCCAAAAATAGCAATGACAGTACGATATTGACTGTCATGAGCGGACCAATTGCTGGGGAATTGAACGTAATAAGACCCTGAATGAAGCTTCGGGCCGCTCCGAAGGAAGGATCTTCTATAATCCAGAATAGAAGTCCGGTCAGGAAAATTAGCAGAATACTCGTGAGATTAAAATAATCAATGGGAGCCGTGTAATTCCTGAGGTCTTTATCGAAAGACCGCTTAACCAACAGCCCGATCGTACCAAAGAGACCCAGAATAAAGGCAGCCACACCGGATACGAGAGTAAGGAAGTAAATTAGCTGAAGCCAGAAATCAGGCGATGCTGCGGAAACGCTCATCCCGTTCAGTGTAAGAATTGATCCTGTCAAAACCGTTACTACCCAGACCGCCAGCAGGAACAAGCCGAGGTGGAAGGGATAGACAAAGCTCCAGAAGCGGCGGTTGCTGTGAAAATACTCGCGGAAGAAGATTATTTCCCGCAGGAATACCGAGGATTCACCCAGCAGGTTTATTTTGCGCGGCCGGTGCCACCATTCCTGTTCCTCCAGATATGAGCCACCGTAAGGCCTGCCTATTTCATGTGCAACCGGGTACAGTTCCCAGCGCAGGTGAACGGGTAGGGAGGCGTATTTATATGTCCTCCAGGATATCCCTGCGGTGACGATAAGCAGGCAGGCGTAAGTAAGCAGCAAAAGCCACATAGCGACTCTACTTTACACACAGCCGGTGGGCTTAGGCAGCCCCGCTACTTTACAACCACCTTTGGCCGGGCCACCCGGGAAAAGCTTGTAGATAGTCTTAAGGTCGAAGCCGACCTGCTTGGTTATCATGCGGATTGGTGGTGCGATGCCGAACTCAAGGAAGTAATTGCGTAGGTAATTCACGATCTTCCAGTGGTCTTCATTCATTGGATAGGCTTCTTCTGTTTTGGCCAGGTCCTCGGCCACTTCCTTATTCCATTTTTCCGGCTCCTGGATGAAGCCGTCCTCGTCAATCTCGATCTGTTGTCCGCCAAGTGTCACGATGGGCATCATTACTCTCCTATATGCTATTTTTTATCTGCGTTTTGCTGCGGGGCTTCATCGAATTGCTTCTTGCAGGCCTTGCAGCAGAAGTGGTAGATTTTACCATCATGCTCGCTGGTGCCCCGGGCTTTATTATCTTCGATCTCGGTTTTGCAAACAGGGCAAACTGTGATCATGGCTTTTCCTCCATGTTATACTGCTGTTTTGATTGTTTTAATTTTATGCGATAAAGAGAGGTTGACAAAATCACCTGCCCAACCGGGCGCCGACAGCGCGTGTAAATGCAGGTAAGTGGCCAGTGTGTTCTTATGCGCCATACCATCTGTCCGGCCGTCAATGCCGTGGCCGCGCCTTACATTAAACGTGGTATTCAAGGAAGCATGACCGGTCAGCCTGGAATAATGGAACTCATGTCCCTTTATAACAGCGCCGGGACGGAAGAAGGGGTTGCCTTCCCCGGCTTCCACCACCATGTAACCATGACCCTGCGGCCTGCCGATTATCTCCACGTCTTCAGCGAAGACACCTGCCATCCGGTAACGGCGGTTGTCCTTTATGATAGTACGGCAAAGGTACATCAGCCCGGCGCACTCGGCGTATATGGGCAATCCCTGCTTTGCCGCCCTGGCTATATCCTGCCTCAGGCCGGTGTTGGCTTCAAGTTCAGCAGCGTAAAGCTCAGGGAAGCCTCCACCGATGTAAAGGCCGTCTATGTCCGGCAGGCTGCTAGTGAATGAGTTAATGAATATAAGTCCGGCGCCTGCTTTCTGCAGGGCTTCAAAATTTTCCGGGTAATAGAATGAGAAGGCTTTATCGTAAAGGATGCCAATTCTTAACTTTGGCACTGTGGCCGGGTCTGAATGATGGTGCCAATCGTTAGTCAGGTAATTAATTTGTGGGGATGTAGCCGTAGCGGCGGACAGGGCTGACGGCCCGTACCTGCGAGCAATGGCCATTACGCGGTCAAGATCAACGTTATTTTCTATAACTGCGCAGGCATTTTCGATAAGGCCCGCTGAACCTTCCTGCTCGATAAATGGCACTATGCCGATGTGGCGCTCCTTAAGCGCAAGCCCCTTATCCGGGGGAATACAGCCCAGCACCGGTATCCCGCAGTGTTTTTCAATGGCCGCAACCAGCTTGCTCCGGTGCCTTTGTCCCGCCACGTTGTTAAGTATCACACCCATTATCTCAGTGCCCGGCTCGAAGTTCATGTATCCTGAAACCATGGCGGCGGCGCTGCGCGTCATGCGCGCGGCGTTGACTACCAGTATCACAGGCACTTTCAGCAGCCTGGCCAGCCAAGCTGAGCTACCGGACCCATCATCACTGTGGCCGTCGTAAAGTCCCATGCTGGCCTCAATGAGGGTTATATCCATGTCCTGGCAGCCCTGCATAAAGGCCTGCTTCAATGTTGTTTCGCCGAACATGAAAGGGTCAAGGTTGCTGCAGGTATGTCCCGCGGCGGCGGCCAGCCACGATGGGTCGATATAATCAGGCCCTTTCTTAAATGGTTTGACCTTGAAGCCTCTTTTACGCAGGGCGGCACACAGGCCGATGGAAACCGTAGTTTTGCCCGACCGCCCCTGGGGGGCAGCTATCATCAGGGATGCAACTGGCATGGCTTTCCGGTATGCTCTAATCCTTTAGTTTGATGTAGGAGGTTTCGAGATAGAGATACTCTATCTTGTCCTCCCTGGCCAGTTCGCCGATGGCCTTGTCTACCAGCGGCTTATCGACCTCGACGGCCCGTGCCACATCGCGGTTCTTGGCCTTGCTGGTAGTGGACAGGTACTTGAGGATCTTCTCCTTAAGCTCGTCGGTTACTCCTTCTGTCATATCGAAACCTCCTTACCAGCGGAACTGGGTAGTGGTGCGGTAAGTCTCCACTGCGTGGGTGAAATCGTCGATGTGGTGCTCGGTAAACTCTATGCCGGTCAGCTTGAAGAAAGTCTCCCAGCCGATGCGCTCAATCCACTCGCCCATGCGTTCGTCCTGCTGTGCGTTTTTGGCATAGACCTCGACTATGTTCTTGATGGCGCCCACAGCCTCGGGCCAGCGCGGCGGGTTATTGGGTATGTAGGGTATGGCCAGGCGGGAGAACATGGGTGCGTGCCGGGTGTTGGAAACCTTGCCGCCTACATAGATGGCCACGCCATCTCCCTCGGCATCAGCCAGGGGCATAGCCGGGCAGACCGTGAAGCAGTTGCCGCAATACATGCATTTTTCATCGTTGATCACCAGGCCTTTGATGCCGGTGTCGGGATGCCGCCGGATAGCCCCCGTCGGGCAGGCAGCCATAGTGGTGGGTATCTCGCACATTGCGCTCAGCCTGGTATTATCCACCTTGGGGGGTTTGGTGTGGATACCCACGATGGCGATGTCCGAGCAATGCACGGCGCCGCACATGTTAATACAGCAGGCCAACGCCACGCGCACATGGGCCGGCAGGGTCATGCTTGTGAAATAGGGATACAATTCATCCATGATGGCCTTGACCAGGCCGGAGGAGTCGGTGGCCGCGGAGTGGCAGTGCGCCCAGCCCTGCGTGTGCACAATGTTGGAGATGGACTTTCCCGTGCCGCCCACGGGCAGCCCCAATTTCTTAACTGCCTCAATGATGGGCTCCACGTTCTCTTTCTTCGGTGTCATCAGCTCGATGTTGTACCTGCTGGTGAAGCGCAGGTGCCCGTCGCAATATTTATCGGCTACATCGCAGATGTCGCGAATAAAATCGATGCTGACTAGGCGGGGGGAACCTGCCCTGACCGTCCAGACCTCGTCGCCGGACTCTGATACGTGCTTGAGCACGCCCGGCTTGACTATCTCATGGTACTTCCAGTTACCATAGTTCTTCTTGATCACCCCGGGGAGCATTGTCCTGAAATCCGGGGGTCCTATATCGCTTTTACCCATCTCTTCGCTCCTTAATAATGTTTAATCAAAGAATACATAGGGATTGGACCTGGGCTTGAAGACCATCTGCGGTGAAGGTTTAATACCGACAGCACGCAGGAAAGCGCGCATGCCAAGGCGCTCAATTAACTCTGCGACCCTCTCGCGGGTGCGCCCGTTCTCATCCCACCATTCCCAGATTTTGCGCAGGAGTTCCTTCATTTCGTCGTAGGGCGGCTCCATCTTAATAAAGGGAATCAGCACCCAGGACAAGTAGGCTCCCTTGAGGATAGGCGCCTTGCCGCCGATGAGTATGGTGGCGCCCCTTTCCACCCCGGGCCTGATGGCTTTGGGCATCTTGTTGATGCAGTGCATGCAGCGCACGCAGTCGGCGGCCCGCAAATTAAGCTTCTGCTCCTTGTCATCCCAGCTAAGGGCATTGGTCGGGCATTTTTCGGTTACTATGCCCCTGATATCGAGGCCGTTTTTGACATACTTGCGTACCTCTTCCTGATCAATACGCAGCGAGTCACGCCAGGTGCCGATAATGGTACAGTCGGCCCTGGCAATGGCTGCCACGCAGTCATTGGGGCAGCCTGAAACCTTGATTTTAAATTTATAGGGCCACCTGGGGCGGTGTATCTCGTCCTGGAACTCCTGAGTGAAGTTATTGCAGATATCCAGGGTATCGATGCAGGCCCATTCGCAGCGCGCCGGCCCCATACAGGCGCTGGGAGTACGCAGGGCAGAGCCTGAACCTCCCAGGTCGAATCCCGCTTTAATCAGTTCATCAAAGCAGGGCTGCAGGCTCTTGGTATTGGTACCGAGCAAAATAATATCACCGGTGGAGCCGTGAAAATTGGTCATGCCGCTGCCGTATTTCTCCCAGATATCGCAGACCTTGCGCAGCGCTTCGGTGGTGTAGAACCAGCCGGAGGGCATATTGATGCGCATGGTGTGGAACGACTCCACGTTGGGGAACTTGTCGGGCACGTCCGTGTAGCGTCCGATAACACCGCCGCCATAACCGGTCACACCCACAATGCCGCCGTGCTTCCAGTGGGTGATGCGGTCCTTAAAGGATAATTCCAGCACCCCCAGGAGGTCCTTGGACGAAGCATTCTTCTTAGCCGCCCGTTTAATCTCCTTAATGTAGGATGGCCAGGGCCCATTTTCTAACTCATCGATTAACGGTGTATCGTTGTCTGCCATACGCTGCACCTCCTGCTTATTTTATCATCTCGCGGTCGATACTAAATAATACCACTTGCAGGCACAATCGTGCCTGATCCTTTTCCCACCCGTCAACAGTTAAATTATACATTATTTGTATAATTTGTAAACTATTATAATAAGGCTGGATATTTCATTTTGGAAGGTCCGAGATTATAATTTGAAGTGGCAATTAAGATGATAGAGGTTAATCGTTCTTTGGCTGAAACTGGTTCTGCTATGACAGTATCGAATAGTTCACTGGAAGCATTGCCGCGGCTGCAGAAGTTGCGCCAGGATATTCTCAGTTCCCCTTATCACGTCTGTACACAAAAGGCTTCCCTGCTAACCGGATATTTTCTTAGAAATACAAAGCAGGATCCCGTGGATAAGCTGTTGTCCTTAATCCAGTATCGCTTTTACCGCAAGAGTCTGGAAAAATCGGCCAGGTCCATACCCCAAAAGAGATGGCAGGCAGTCCTCAACAACAAGTTAAATACAATCCTTCTGAAGAGGCGCAATATTTCCAGGAGTGATGCTACGCTGCATCATGCCAGGGCCTTCAGATACATACTTGAGAATATGGAATTGAAGATATATGACGATGAGCTGATAGCGGGTAATCCGTCTGCCCGGCGGGTGGGCGCCCCCATCCATCCCGACCTGGGCGGCCTGCTCATGCTGCCGGAGATAAAGGGTATATCCCGGCGCAGGCAAAATCCCATGTCCATTGAACCGGCTCAACTCAAAGAACTGGAGCAGAAGATTTTTCCATTCTGGTTTAATCGTTCGGTGCTGGCAATGACGCCGCTCTTGAGCAATGATCCAGGCCTCTTTAACTCAATGCTGGAGGGCAGGTACTTTATATTGACGCAGTTCTCAGGCATTTCGCATGTTACACCGGATTACCCGGCCGTGCTCAGGCTGGGCTTCAATGGTATTGCGCGGCAGATACGCCAGCGATTGGAGGAAGTGAAATCAGCTGTGGAGTCGGGCGGGGACATACACAAGAGGCAAGAGCTGATGCAGAAAGAGTGTTTTTATGAAGCTGCACTGATCTGTGTCGAGGCTGCTGCCGATTACGGCAAACGCTGGAGTAAATTCCTTGAGCAGGAGGCTATTAGATCTGGTGATGAAGTGCGAAAACAGGAGTTGATGCGGCTGTCGGAGGTATTTAACCGCGTGCCTGCGGAGCCGGCGGAGACTTTTCACGAGGCACTGCAGAGCGTTTTTATCACCCACGTGATGCTGCACTACGAGAACTTTCAGCACGGCATCTCCTTCGGGCGCATGGACCAGTACCTTTATCCTTACTATAAACGGGATATCGAATCCGGCAGGTTGACCCGCGGGCAGGCTGCCGAACTGCTGGGTTGTTTTATTGCCAAAGGGGGCGAACTGCTGCCTCTTTTCTTCGACCGCGCCACCGAGTATTTCAGCGGCCTGTCCTCGGCCTCGGGCATAACGCTGGGGGGACGTGTAGCCGATGGCAGCGACGGCGTGAACGGACTATCTTATCTATTCCTGCAGGCTTATGACCAGGTGAGGCTCAGGCAGCCAAACTTTCATGTCAGGGTTACCAAAGACACTCCGGCTGAATTCATCGATCTGTGTTGCGAGGTGCTCAAGAAGGGTGGCGGGCTGCCGGCTTTTTTTAATGACGATGAGATACCGGCTGCTCTGGAGCAATCAGGCATCTCGCAGCAGGATGCGGAGGATTATTCTATCGTTGGTTGCGTGGAATGGGGAGTGCCGGGGAAAAGCTTTCCCGCAGCCGGTGCGATTTTCCTGAATATGCCGATGGCTTTGCACCTGGCTTTACATAATGGAGAATATAGCGGCGTGCAATTCGGGCCGCGCACGGGTGAAATAAACCAGCTCAATAACATGGAAACCATTACTGCTGCTTTTAAAGTGCAGCTTGAGAATATGATAGTGCGTGCTACCGCGGGTAACAATGCAATCGAGCAAACCCACGCCGCGCATCGCCCCACGCTATTCCTGTCCAGCGTAGTGGATGGCTGTTTGGATAAGGGCATGGAGGTCAATGCCGGTGGCGCAAAGTATAATTCCACGGGCTGCCAGTGCGTAGGCCTGGCCGATGCAGCGGATGCGCTGACAGCCATCGAACAGATAGTATTTATAGAAAGCAGGCTATCTTTGAGGGAACTGGTCAGCGCTGTGGATGCAAATTATGAAGGTTATTCAGAGTTGCGGGCATACATATTGAACCGGATACCCAAATATGGCGAGAATGAGGAAAGGCCCAACTATTACGCCCTCCTGGTATCCGCTATTTATACCGGGCTGGTAACACAATACGACAACCCGCGCGGTGGAAAATACTACCCCGGGTTCTGGTCCATGACCACACACCAGGGCTTCGGTGCGCGAACCAGCGCCTTGCCGAGTGGCCGTTTGGCCGGACTTCCTCTGGCCAATGGGATCTCGCCCTGTAATGGACGTGACAGAAATGGCCCGACGGCTTCGATGTCTTCGGCCGCCTGCATAGACAATAACCTGGTCGCCAACGGCTATGCGCTCAACGAGAAGCTTGACCTGGGAATGATCAAAGACCCTTCGCGCAATCGCCTGGTGGAAGCGTTGATTCTGGGTTTCTTCGCCAGCGGTGGAATGCAGGTGCAGTTCAACGTTGTTGATCCTGCCATTCTCATCGATGCAAAGAAGCACCCAGACCAGTATGTGGGGCTGGTTGTGCGTGTTTCCGGGTACTCGGCGTATTTCAATGACTTGACAGAATCGATGAAGGCCGAGCTGATACAGCGCACAGCGCACGATCTCAATTCGTGTTTGTGTTAGGTTCTCCTGATGTCAGCGGGAATAAAACATCCAAATCTCTATCGCGGATATGACCTACAGCTTCCTCCATCCTGGCGACAAAGTCCTTCGCTTCAACGTTTTTACCTACAATTTGCAGCGCAGCGCGGTTAACTTCCTTTTCGGCTGAGGTGAGCCTGTTCAAAAATGCTTCGAATGCGCCACGGTCTCCGTATGCAGCCTTAACCATATCGCTATAGGTTTTACCTTCAGAAACGAGCAGCTTCTGGTAATGATCGATCAGCAAATCAATTTCCAGTTTTTGTTTCAGACGCACCTTCTCCGAATAAATACCTTTCTGGTCCGAACTCAAGATGGCCGAGGTTTGCTTCTCGACCTGTGTCAGAGTATCGTCTTTTGTTTGGCCATATTGCAGTATATTCCTCGCTGCCTCAAGTGCGAGTTTCTTGGTGAACATAAAGTTCAGGGTAAAGGCCTCCTTTGCCCTGGAATGTCTTAGCAGATTGATTGCAAAGAGAGGAGGAAGCATGAAATCCCATACACCTATTACAAATGTGCCGGTTACCTCGGAGGCCACCGCTTTGGCCACATCACGTTCCTCGACTGAGATGTTTTTGAACTTGGTGTCAAGTATCGTGGGAAGTACCTGTCTCAGAAGACCCATAGAGCGAAATATAACACACGTGTTTTAAATTGGTCAAAGAATAGACAAATTGTTTAAATGCTGTGTTAGAATGCAATTAGATCGCTTTCAGATCCTTTGAGGAGTTAAACACCGTTGGAGACTCGTATAATCCAGGTCGAAGTATCAACTAAATGTCAGCTCAAATGCTGTTTCTGCCCGCGCACGTCGCTTAAAGACAGATGGCGCTCCGAGGATATAAGCTGGGATAACTTCGCATGGCTATTGCCCTATGTAGAAAAGGAAGGATTGGTACATCTGCAGGGATGGGGAGAGCCGCTTCTCCATCCTGACATCTGGAAAATGGCCAGGGCGATCAAAGAGAAGGGTGGCAGGGTCAGTATGACAACCAATGGCGTACTTCTGAATGATGCTGCCGTCAGACAGATATGCGAGATCGGTTTTGCTTTTATAGCCGTGTCGGTGGCAGGTGCAAAAGCCGGCACACACGATTCGTTACGAATAGGGTCGAGTTTAAGGCAAATCTGCGAAAACATTTCCAGGTTAAGCGGAGCTAAAGCACACCCGGAAATCCACCTTGTTATGCAGATGATGAAACCTAATATCAACGAATTGCCGGGTCTGGTGGACCTGGCAGCGGAACTGGGAGCAGACAGCTTAATCGCACCCAACCTTGATTACACGCCCATTGCGGAAATGGAGGCTTTAAAAGTTTTTAAAAGGGCGAGGGACCATCATATGGAAGATGTGATAAAGGAGGCAGAGATCAGGGGAAAAAAACGGGGCGTCGAGGTGCAGATTTATCCGCTGCAACCCGATGAAAATGCACCTATTTGCAGGGATGATCCGCTTCACAGCGTCGTAGTAAATGTCCGGGGGGAAATCTCTCCCTGTGTTTACCTGTCCCTGCCGATAGAAGGCGAAATTCCCAGGATATTCTGGGGCGAAGATAGCTGCGTTCGCCACTTCACTTATGGAAAAGCGGAAGATGGCCTTCACCGGGCACTTGAAAGCGGACAAGCGCTCCAGTTCAGGGAGGCATTCAGCAGGCGAGTTGAATATGCACGACTTAATGCAGCCAAGAACATGGCGCTACTAACTCTTCCCGGGATACGCAATGTGCGCGATATTTTAAGGGGATTGGCAGGGCAGGCCATAACCTCATCCTCGCCGGCCATGCCGCAGGCGCCGGTGCAGTGCCGGGGATGCTACAAGCTACAGGGTATATAGATTGGCAAAGTACGTATTTGTTGAAGGAGGGACCTCCGGAGGTCCCTCCTTCAATATTACCTTTGATTAATCGGGTAGTATAGGGGGAACGAAAAAGGCGCCGGACCACAGGATCCAGACGATGAGCAGGGTCCACACCACGTTGAACGATTGTCCGATCCAGTATACCGCCGCCGGTTTGCCGCCGCCGACTGAGAGCAACTCCTTGAAATTGGTCTCAAGTCCGATGCAGACAAAGCATAGAGCAAAGAACCAGGTGCGGTAGGTTGTAAGCAGGCCGGTGATCGTTGCGGTGGCCTTGGTTCCCATGACAGGCTCGATATACAAAGAAGCCACCACAGAGGCGATAACGAAGCCGACGATGAATTTGGGGAAGCGGTACCAGATTTCCATGAACGATGGACGTTCGCTGGCGGACTTTTTATCCAGCTTCAAGGTTGCCCATACCGCCAGGAAAAATGCCGCGAATCCGATCAATATATTCTGCGCCATCTTGACCAGAGCAGCAGTATCGAGAGAGGCCTTGCTTTTCATCACTTCGCCGGCGGCCACAACTGCGCCGGTATTGTCGATCGTACCTCCCAGCCATGCACCGGCCATGTTGGTCGGCATCGCGACGGCTTTGGCAATGGGGGGCATTACCACTATCATGATCACTGCGCCTACCAGCAGCCAGGCGATAACATAGCTGGTTTCTTTGGGATCGCCCTCTACCGCGCCTCCGGCGGCTATAGATGCCGATACGCCGCAGATTGAAACGCCGGTAGCCATAGTGCTGGAGAAGCGTTCGGCCATCCCGAACCTTCTGCCCAGCCAGTAAGTGAAAAACCATACGGCAGCCACTACCAGCAGGGCCTGTAACATGCCGACGCCGCCCGCTTTCAGGATAATGGAGAAAAGTATGGTCGCGCCCATGCAGACCAGGCCGATCTTGATAAAATACTCGGTCAGCACCGCCGGTTTAAGCCAGCCTGGCGTGCCGACCGTGTTGCTGATGAGGAGGCCGAAGATCAGCGCCCAGATAACGTATTCCAGGCCCCAGGCGTTTATTACGGACTGCTTACCAACGAAAATCGCCAGCCAGGCAAGTGCAAATATAACGATAAACGGGAGGACAAAACGCTTGATATCTTTTTTCATGAAGATCAGGCCGATCAACGATAGAACTGCCAGAATGACAAACAGGATAATTGTGTCCCAGATCGTTGCAATGCCTGAAGGGAAAGCTTTGTCGATTGTTGCCCATGTGCCGAATTTGGGTCCGGCCGGCAGGATGCCGATCATTGCGAAGATTAAAATAACGAACCCGAGCCAGCATGCCCACCAGTCCTCTTTGGTCCACAGCGATGACCAATCGATCTTCTGCAAACATTCACCTCCTTTACTACTGACTAATGAAAAGATGAATCGAACCTGAAATTATAAATAGAACAACTACTGAATCTATCACCTCCCACAGCTAACATTGCCTGATCTTGAGCTCCTTTATACAATATCATTTAGTTGATGTCAATAGGCACAAGCAACATAAAGTGGTCTTTACATTTAAAGAAACTATGGGCCAGATTGAAACTATCACATTCGTGACCGCGCTGGTCGCCCTGCAGCTTGCCCTGATACTTTATATCTGGGGATTTATTTCAGCCGAGGGGAACAAGGTGCCGGTGGACAGGACCGCCTCGCGTTTCTCTCTGCCCATCATGCTACTCGCCTGGCTGGCGCTCGCCATTGCGCTAGTCACGCATGGCATACAGGCCAGCCATATCCCTGCTACCGATATGTTCGAGTTCTCTATGTCATTCAGCTGGGGAATACTGTCTGTTGTGCTGGTTTTGGGGTGGCGGTACAAGAACGATATGATCAGCGCGGCGGGAGCGCTGGTGACCCTTGCCATGCTAATTTATGCATTCACCCTGCCTGTCCAGCACCAGCCGTTGCCACCGGCGCTGAGCCAGACCTGGCTGCTTAATCTACATGTATCCTGCGCAATCATCGCCTACGGTTTATTTGCGCTGGCGTTTGTCTGTAGCGCCCTTTACCTCGTCGGGCGTAGATATACTGCCTTCTTTATGCCCCCCATGCAAACTCTCGATCGGTTGGGGTACCGCTCGGCGTTAGCCGGCTTCTGCTTCCTGACAATCGTTATCGTAGTTGGATCAGTCTGGGCTAAAATTGCCTGGGGCAGTTACTGGTCATGGGACCCCAAGGAGACCGCCTCACTTGTGACCTGGCTCATTTATGGAGGCTACCTGATCATGAGGCTGGCACTTAAGTGGAGGGACAGCCGCAGCGCATGGTTCCTGGTCATCGGTTTCCTGGCCGTGCTGGTCACATTCTTCGGAAATTACTTTTTCGGCGGCCTGCACAGCTACGCCACGCCATAAAAGCCGGAGCGCTACGAACCGGCAAACAGATTTCCCCGCCAACATATATATTGCTACGTCTCTATTCCACTGGCTACCTGTTTATCAGTTCGTCTATCTCTGCTACCAGCTCAAGCTGGCCCAACTTGCATGCCGGGCATTTCGCCGCTCAAGAGATGTCAGGCACTTGCGCATGGCTGGAATCGTTAGGCTTGGGCAAGGCTGTCCCGCAATTGCTGTAAAAATTACCCTCCTATTCAAACCCGCGGTTGGGACATTTTATTTTCATTATTCACCTATTGTTGGTAGGTTGAATCTTACGCCTTCGGAATCCTCCAAGAGCTTCATGTAGAAATTCACGACCGAAGTTAAGGTGTCCGTAAACTGAAACATAGCCGGTTGAATGAACCCTATCAGCTTTTCAATAGAGTACTCGGGTACATCGCCTCCTACTACTTCGAGTGTGTAGCCTTTCCCGGTCAGCAATGGCTTCCATCTCCGTCCGCGCTTGTAAACGATACCCAGTTCTTCCACCGTAGGTGGTTGCTCATGAACCCACCTGTTCCTGTAATTTATTGTGGCACACCATTCCTTCAAATCTACGAGATTGTTTACTGCCTCCGTAATTGGATGGTGAGCCTTTTGCTCTCTCAGGAAGTTGCCAACAATGGATTGCTGGCTGATTCTGTTAGGTTTGTATGGCTTTAAGTCATTAGCGTTAATCTCCAGCATCATAATGATTCCGTTTGTAAGATGCTCTCCGGCTGAGTAAAGCCGCAACGCTACATCATCTGCATAGAAGCGACCAAAAAACGCAGCCGCCATTTTGTTTGGTGGGTCTTTTTTCTCCAGATACCATACTTGATAGGCAAAGACTTCGGAAAGCGCATATACAGCTTGCTCAAGGGTGCATAGTGCATCATTAAGACAAACTGAGGCTTCAGGGACTGTGCTTTCTGGCTTGAAATTAATGGAGAGAAAACCGGGCGCAAAATGAAGTGCCATCCCTCGGAGATTTTCCAAATCAGGAATTTTCTGAGATATCTTCTCCCAGTCAGAATGGTCAAGTAGCCCTCTACTCATCCTGCCACCTCTTAGATATTAGGGTATGATCCACCACTCCGCTAAAACCACTTTTCTCGTCAAAGACGAGAGAGACTCTGCGCATATCACTCCATCGGCCACACGGGGATCAGGGCATCTATCTCTTCCATTAACCGGATGGTCTCTTTAAGAACTACCACTACCTTCTGGTAATGGTTCAACTCGTCGTAGGTCAGCGTCCTGCCCTTGCGGTCCTTGAGCCACTTCTGGCAGACCTGGTAGCCGCCGATATGGAAACTCCATATCTCAGGCGAGATGCCTTCAAAGTACTGCTCCTTATTAATGTACACTCTGCCAGCCCTTTCATCATAGCTAACCTTGTCCACTATATTTGAGCTTGCCACAGGGTACTTGGTGATAAGGTTATTCAGTAGGGGTGATTCCATGAGGTGAAGAGATACCAACTCGGTTCCTTTCACCGCCAGCGACTTGAATAGGGCTCTATCAGGCGTCAGCGGCAGGCGAGGGAAGTCCATCTTGAGGAACTCGGCATAGCGGCTGCGGTAGGTGGGTGAGTGGAAGATGGCATAAGCATAGTTGAAGATGTCCTCTGGGCCAAAGGTCCGCTCAAGGTCTCCCCGACCATCTTCAACAAACTCCAGCCCCAGCTTCACAGAAACAGCTTTGATGAACTCAGGTTTCAGGTTGGGGCGGCGGTGACCAGCCTTAAGCTGCATCTCGCCTGCGGTAGGGTAGAGATAGAGGGGGAAAAGGTAATTTATTTCCTTTAGCGATACTGCGTGGCGATCCATTACTTGAGCCACACAAAAGACATGGCTAAAACCACCTGTGATTTCAACATTACGAGTCGTTGAAAGTGCTATATTGGGTTTCATCATTTGGGATTGTGTCTGCATCCTTGGACGATCCATTATGCTGGCATGCAAGAGGCAAAAACGTTTATCGAATGGACGGTATAGACAGGGTTGTATTGCTTTCCCCACATCCTTATCATTTTTTAGTGCTTTTCGGGCGGCTGATAGCTTCCATGTGCCAGTATCTTCAAGGTTGAAGATTTCTCGAATTGTCTCATCTGGATTATAATCTTCGGCTAGCATTTTAAGACGTTTTTCCATTTCATCTAATGTGAAATTGACAGCAAAATCATCCCTGTGTGAAGTAAATCCCTCACCAGTGAAAGAAAAAATGTCGGTGACTTTCCAACCCTTCTCATATTCATCTAATTGGGTTTCATCTCTCGGTATGAACAAGTAAAATGGGCTGATAGGATTGAGTTCTGCCCAGCTCGTTGCAGCGACACTGCTTTCAAGCAGGGAATGATATTTGCCTTCCCGCAGTCCCCAGAGGTCTGCATAGTGGACTCTTGTAGTGTCAGACTTGTCCCGTTCTTTTACAAAGATACCAATAGCTACCCCCTGCTGGATATCAAATACGTTCTCATCCTTGCCGCCGTTCGGTGCAACCTCTTTTTTCTTGGTATTGCCGTGCAGGTTCAGGATATAGATATCGGTGAATGTGCTCATCAGGGACTGGCGCATACCTCGGAAGGTGGGGTTATCTAGATAGGCGTGATTGGTAATAAAGCCCAGGACACCTTGTCCCGTGCGCTCGATGCGCCATTGTCCAAATGCAAGGAATTTAACATAGTCATCCTGCAACCATTTGGGGTTCTTTTCACCCAGGGGCTTGCCATCAATGGTCTTATATCGCCCCACCAGTTGTTTTGCCCATTCACCCTTGTTTGCCGAATTCCCGGAATACGGCGGATTGCCCAGCACCACCATTATCGGCTCATCCTTCTTCACTCTGGCGGCAGCATTGGCTTCCTCGCTTATCCACTGGGCGAAGAGCGTCTCAGAATGCTTAATCGCCTCATCCAGCGTGTTGGTCAGGTATATACCCAGCCGCTGCTCACTCTTGAACTCGTAGCCCGTCTCCTGGAGTAAAAGCCCAAGCTTGAGATGGGCTACCGCGTAGGGTGCCATCAGCAGTTCAAAACCAAAGATGCGGGGTAAGAGCTTCTCCGCTACGTAGTTGTTCCACATGCCCTGTTGGCCTTTGCCAGCGGTAGCTTGATGAATCTCGTTTATTACCCTGTAGAGGAAGGTAGCCGTGCCCACCGCCGGGTCCAGGATAAGCGTCTTTTCATCCGCCAGCCCCTGCGGTTTGTTAAAGTTGGTCTTCAAGATGTGGTCTATTGAGCGCACGATGTAGCTGACCACTGGCTCGGGTGTATAATAAACGCCCCGCATCTCCCGAATCTTCGGGTCATAGGCTTTGAGGAAGGTCTCGTAGAAATGCACTACCGGGTCTTCCTTGCCGGATCGCCGTCCGAAGTCTTTAAGTATGCCCTCCATATCCGCTTGAGCCAGTAACTGAGATAAATCGTCAACGAGCCATGCTATGCGGTCATCAAGGTCAGGTCCCGCAATCTGGTTAAATAGCTTACGCAGGAAAGGATTGGTTTTCGGCAATAGATAAGAGGCATTCCGGCGGGTAAAATCCTTATTTTCAGGAGCAGTACATCTGGCGGCAAACAAGCCGTAGGCAATGGTCTGCGCATACATATCGGCAAAATACTCGACCGACAGGTCAGGTATGAGGTTTTCTCGAAAAGCGGATAGCTGGGTATGTAGGCTACCCCTTTCCAGTTCCTTCTCAAAGGCGTTAATGATGAGATTGCGAATCAGGTGCGCCTGCCGGGCCATACGCTGGGCAAGCTCTTTGGGTGTACCCACGCCCTCGGCTTTATGTGCGAGAAAATTATTCAGAAGCTCGGCTACAGCCTGAATGCCGTCTTTGTCCCGCTTAATGCGGCCCTCATTTGAAGCTGTACCGAGGCATGCCGAAAGCCGGCGCTCGCCATTCACGTACCAGCGGAACTCAAGGTAATCGGTCAGGATAAGATTACTGAGTGAATCGCGGTAGCGGTTTAGCTGTTCCGATTTCTCCACTTCGTCCAGGCTCTTGCCGATGTCCTTGGCCTCAATATAGCCAATGGTGGCTGAGCCTTTTCTGAGGATGAAGTCAGGGGCGCCGCACTCAATATGTTTCGGCTCGTTGGTGGCTGTGATTCCCGAATCCAGGCTTTCAACCAGTGTTTCCAGCGCCGAACGGTGAGTGTATTCGGTCGCATCACCCAGCGCCAGCTTTTTCTCAATGGCGCTAATATAATTCCGAAATGGCTTCAAAACTTCCGCCAAGGTACTACACTTCCTAAAAGTCCTGTTACGCTATTTCACGAATATACCAATAGTTGAGACTAAAGCAGCTATGCACATGATTATTGTTAGTATGATGATCATTGTGGTTTGTTTTTTCTGTTGTCGCCTTACAATTTCTGCCAGATAAAAGTTCAGACTCACGGATGTATTCTTTGCCACTTCATCATACCGCTTTTCAAGTTCAATCTCAGATAAGTTCTGCAATTCCTTAAGTTTCTCTGCCATATACACCTACCCTTCCTTCCATATAAGCTGAATGCTTAAGGCTGTTTATCTAAACTCCATAGTATCCTTTGGCGGCATTATACTACATGACCAGCTCACACGAAATAGTGCAAAGCAGTAGACTACGTGCATTCCTGTATAATAAGTTCAGAATTATCGTAGGTAAGAATTATGGATATAAACATACTTGAGAAAGTTAAAAGACTCGCCATTATTGCCATGGTCTCTGATGACGAGTTGATGGATAAGTTGGTTCTGAAAGGTGGCAATGCGATCGATCTGATTTATCAGGTCTCCGGCAGGGCCTCAACAGATGTCGACTTCTCAATGTCAGCGGAATTTTCAGATGAAGAATTAAAGAGCATATATGATAAGGTTGAACGTGTTCTACGGACAACTTTTCATCCAGAAGGTTGGAGAGTATTTGATGTCACTTTCATTGAAAAACCGGATATGTTAGATGCCCAGCAGAAAATGTTCTGGGGCGGTTATAGGATCGGCTTTAAAATAATTCCTGAAGCCATATATGAAGGAAAGTCAAAAGATATTGAATATTTGCGCAGAACTGCAACTGTCACGGGACCTGATAACCGGCGTATCTTTGAAATTGAAATAAGTAAATTTGAATACTGTATAGGCAAAGAAGCAAAAGAAATGGATGGTTACAAGGTCTACGTTTATAGTCCCGAAATGATAGTTCTTGAGAAAATGAGGGCTATTTGCCAGCAAATTCCTGGCTACGGAGATATTGTGAAAACACACACGCCCACAGCGAGGGCCAGAGACTTCTTTGATATCTATATCCTGCTGGAGCACTTTCGCATCGATTTAAACGATACCAGAATAAAAGACCTTTTAATAAAAATATTCGAGGCGAAAAAGGTGCCACTGTATTTCTTAAGGGAATTAAAGGATTACAGGGAATTCCACCGGCAGGACTTTATCTCTGTAGTTAACACTGTTAAAAGCGGGGTGCAACTTAAGGATTTTGATTTCTATTTTGATTACGTTGTAGGTAAATTTGCTGCGATAGAATTCTAAAATCCTCGGGGATAGTACAGTCTCCATTCTTTTGAGTATTCCCTTTCTTTCATCTGATGGGTAAGATAGAAATCATATTTGAAATCAAATTGCTTTAACAGCTCGATCTGAGTTTCTTTGTAAACTCCAGCTTTGTGAAGATAAAACCCAATTGCCTGATGATATGGGTAAATGTAGTTTAATTTTCGTAACATGGCTGTAAGTTTATTGATCGAAACCCTTCCCTGGGCTTTCCGATAGGCATTGAGAACTTCATATAATCCGCCAGCGTAAGAAGGCCTTACAGCTATATCGATCAGCGTCCTTTCAATGTCGGTAACCTGCAAATTTTCATTTTCATCAGTGACAATTTCCATGACCCCCCGCCTGTTGGTAAATTGCCCGTTGACCATACATATTTTGTAATCTTCGAATATAGCAGTATTGCTGGATATTCTGGCAGGGCTTGAAAACGCCCTGTCTATGCCGCTCTGCAACAATGCATTATCACTACGGGCCTTCTCTGATTGTTCGAAGTTGACGTATACAGTTTTGGGGACCTGTTCAGTCAAGTTGTGCAAAAACGTGGCTGTATAGTGGGTTAAATATGAATTATTTTCTAAACTAAGCGCCAGGCTCAAAGCCGACGCATCGCCCCAGGTGAATCTTGTTACCCTCCTTATCGGAAAATCAAAATCAACCTTTTTTATTTTTGTATATAGAAGCAGCAGTTTAATGAATTCCCGCGTGGTTAAGCTCACAGGGAGCCGCCAGAAACTCCTGTTTTTTTCAAGTATTGTCGAGATATCCAAGTATGCGAATACATTCTTGCTGGAGTTATCAAACTCAGCAATGATGTCCTTCTTTGCTATCTGGAAACGTGACTTAGCCATTCATACTCATATATTCTATAATAGGTATACATACCTATTATAGTAATAAAGTTAGTAAATGTCAAATACTATAGAATTTTGGTGCTTATTACATTGTACTATATAGTATATATACTATATAGTACATGGTTTTATTTTCAAGTTAAGGACCAGACCATCACCTATTTGTTTTTAGCCATCTGTGCGGTTGGGGTATGGTTAGTGAGCTATGACTTCGTAATCAGAGAGGGTTTTGTACGGGTCAGTGCCGAGGCACGAGCTTCGCCCTGGAGAGCTTGACCAGGTAGATAACCAGAGAGACTGCGGCGTAGAGGAGTCCCAGCAGGATCAGGCTGAACTTGCAGGCCGCGCAGAAAGCGGCTACCTGAGGGTACGGATCGGCAGGACTGCCGTACATCATGGTTATCAGGGCATAGTTCTCAACGGCATCGAAAATGGCCGCCAGCCACAGCCCCCAGGCCAGCAGCATGCCGAGATTGCGCCACCCGCTTCGTGAGACGACCCCGGCGCCCATCACACAGGCCAAAGCTATGGTAGTTGAATACACGGGCATGTAAAGGTAATCGAAGCCCAGGTTAAAGCATGTTTGCAGCCTGGCCAGGGTATCCCAGGCGCCGATGATTGCAGATGATTTTGCCACGCTACCGGCCAATTCGAAGTCCACTATAGTTGGTTTGAAAGGGCCGATCAGGCGGAATACCACGCTGATGCCTATGGTTGCGGCCAGCAGCCATAGAAAGGTCGGCAACCTCTTGCCCTGCGGTATGGTGTTCAGCGGATGGTACATTTCAACAGCTTAATTATCTTCAGCCGGACAGCATTTGTCAACGACTACAAATTTATTGTTTCCCCTGTCTGACACCCAGGACTACCTTGAACAGCAGAGTCAATACCAGCCCGCCCATTGCCCAGACGCCCATTGTTATAAGTATTTCGATCAGGGTAGGCGTGTACTCTGATATCTCGCCTAAAGGCGAGGGGATGAATCCCGGTATGACGAGCCCGAGGCCCTTGTCGATCCAGATGGCTATGAAAACAGCCGCGCAGGCCAGTGCCAGGGTCCCGTGATTTTTGCGCGACGAAGGTATGACCAGCATAACGATGGCTGTGCAGGCCAGCAAGATGGAGACCCATGTCCAGGGTACGAGGTTGTAATGGTTGTCCAATCCGAACAGCAGGTACTGGAAATGGGCCATAGCCTCAGGCACCTGGCTATAAAAAACGGTAAAGACTTCCAGAAGCAGGAAGAACACGGTTATGATGATGGCGTAGGCTACGATTTTAGCCACACTATCCAGGGCTTGGTTGCCCGGGTCGAAGCCGCCCCATTTTTTCATGGCCAGCGCCAGCAATATTAAAAGGGCGGGGCCGGAGGCGAAGGCTGAGGCCAGGAAACGCGGCGCCAGTAAAGCGGTCAGCCAGAAGAGCCGTGCCGCCAGACCCGCATAAATGAATGCGGTGACCGTATGAATGCTGATCGCCCATACGATAGACACGATGGCCAGGGGTTTTAGCCAGGCAGGGGGCTCCACCTCTTTATATTCGGCATCCAGCGCCACCCAGCCCATGACAATGTTGAGCAGCAGGTAAACAGTGAGCACGACCACGTCCCAGAAAATAATTGAGCCGGGTGAGGGATAAAGGATAATGTTAAAGACCCTGGCGGGCTGTCCAAGATCCACCAGGATGAAGGTAATTGCCACCAGGCAGGCCGCTACGGCCATGAACTCGCCCAGGATTAGTATGCGGCGAAACTCCTTAGTATTGTGCAGGTAATAGGGGATGACCAGCATGACGGCGGAGGCGGCCACGCCTACGAAGAACGTGAAATTGGCGATGTACAGGCCCCAGGAAATGTCCCTGCTCAAGCCGGTTACAGCCAGGCCGATGTCCCACTGTTGAAGATAGGCGGCCAGGCCGGCGGCCATAAATAGGAGCAGGCCGCTTATCAACAGCCAGTATTTCTTCCCGCCCTTCAGTATGTTTTCAATCAATGTAGATCCTACAGCAAATAGTAGACCTGCGGCCGGGTACCCAGTTCATCCTTGCGACGCAGGTTGAATTGAGATGATATCAGCTTGTACACCTCAGTGCCCGGTTTTAAGTATCCGAATGTCAGCGCGCCGCTGCTGCAAGCTTCCACGCAGGCAGGCTGCAGCCCTTCGGCCAGCCTTTCTTCGCAGAAATTGCATTTTTCGACCACGCCTTTGGTGCGGGTTGGATAGCTATTCTCTATGGTCTTGATATAAGGGCGCGGATCGCGCCAGTTGAAGCTGCGGGAGCCGTAGGGACAGGCTGCCATGCAATAGCGGCAACCTATACAGCGATGGTAGTCCATCATGACAATTCCATCGTCCCGCTTCCATGTTGCCTGGGTGGGGCACACCTTAACGCAGGGCGGATTGTCGCAATGGTTACAAAGCACAAGCACCCTGCGGTCCTGCAGTGGTTCCGCCACCAAGCTATCTTCCTGATCGGGGAAGGCCTGGTCGTAGCTGACGTCCCACAGCCACTTGATGTCCTCCTTGCGGTTGCCTATGTCCGGGACATTGTGCACCCGGTGGCAGGCATCTATGCAGTCTGTGCAACCATCTGCGGACTTGCAGGCATTGAGGTTGACCGCCATGACAAGGCGCCCGCCGGAAGCCGGGCCGTTGAGCGCCCTGGCGGCAGACGGCTTCGTGATAAGGTCGAGGGCCGGTTTGGCAGCCAGGGCAAGCAGGCCGAGCGCGGTGAGTTTGAGGAAAGAACGGCGGTCGATATTCATATTGCTCATTGTGTTCCCTGCAGCGGTGCATTCACCGGTGGCACATTATGACAGTCCCAGCAGTTTGGCGCCGTGCCCGTATAGCTATGGCAGCGGTCGCAGAAATCGGTTTTGCTGGAGTGGCATTTGAGGCAGGTTCCTGTGAGGTTGATATCGAATGTACGGTTATCGCTGGATATGTATAGACTATTGCCCTGCCTCACAGACTGGTCTCGCCACTGCTGCACAAGCTGCATATGGTACTCCCTCATATATTGCGCCGATTCTACACACTGATTCTCGCTGGCCGGCAATACAGGATCTGGGCGATAATCGGCTTTACCGCTGGCCGCCATGTACCAGACGGGGAAGCTGGCCAGGCAGAGGAAAATGGCCAGGCCGCCGATTATCTTGCCTTTATCATACACCGTGTTGCCCGCCTTCTGTAGACGTATTTGCAGTCAGGGGCTCGTCTCTCAAGTCTGTCTCCCTCTTTTTCTCTCCTTGCATGACGAGGGCGTTGCCGAGCAGTTCATGCACTCCCGCCGTCTCAACTCCAGGCACCCAGTATTCCAGCAGTGGCGGGAATGAAGCCTTGTCGATAGCACAGATGCAGGCCAGCACGTTCACCCCATGCTTTTCCTGGACGTACTTCACAGCGTTGGCACGAGGGTAACCGCCGCGCAGCCGCACCTCCATATTCTCGTCGGGACCGAGTCCGGCCCCGCTTCCGCAGCAGAATGTACGCTCCCTGATGGTGTTCTCAGGCATCTCATAGAAGTGGTTACATGTATTATTTATTATATAGCGGGGTTCCTCTAACAGTCCCATTGCCCGGGCCGGGTTGCAGGAATCGTGGTAGGTCACTTTCCATTTATCGTTCCGCCCGGGGTCGAGCTTGAGCTTGCCGCTGTGGATCAGGTCTGCAGTGAACTCGCAGATGTGTACCATTTTGGTCGACCTGGCGTTGTCAAATCTGGTGCCGGTTACAGGCGAGGCCGGCTCCTCGAGGAAAGACGGCGGACCGTTGAAGGTGTCCATGTACTGGTGCAGCACCCGCCACATATGGCCGCACTCGCCGCCCAGTATCCATTTCACACCCAGCCTTTTTGCCTCGGCGTAGATCTTGGTATTAAGGCTCTTGGCATAGTCGGCGCCCAGGAAGAGGCCGAAATTGCCGCCCTCGGATGCATAGGTGCTGAAGGTGTAATCCAACCCGATCTCGTGGAAGAGCATGATATAACCCAGCAGGGTGAACCAGGCCGGTTGGGCGAAGAAGTCGCCCGATGGCGTGACAAAGAGTATTTCAGCGCTTCTTTTATTGAGGGGTACCTCTATCTTTATTCCGGTGATGCCCTCTATCTCTTCGGCAGCAAATTCAAGGCTCTGCTTGAGCGCGTGCGGCGGTATGGCCAGGTGGTTGCCGGTGCGGAAGCAGGCTGAAGCCGGGCCGACCACCCATTCCGTGGAGCAACCTACCAGATTGAGCAACTCCCGCCCGAACATGGTTATTTCGCAGGTGTCGATGCCGTAGGGACAGAAAACGGAGCACCGCCTGCATTCCGAACACTGATAGAAGTAATAAAACCATTCCTTGATTACCTGCTCGTCCAGCGGCCTGGCGCCGGCCAGCTTCCCAAAGAGCTTGCCCCAGATGGTGAAATACCGCCGATATACCGATCTCAGCAATTCAGCCCTCATGACCGGCATGTTCTTGGGATCACCCGATCCAATGAAATAATGGCACTTGTCCGAGCAGGCTCCGCAACGCACACATATATCAAGATACAATTTCCAGGAACGGTATTTACCCAGGCGATCTTTCATACCTTCTAAAATAATACGTTTGAAATCCGGCGGCAGCTTCCAGTCAGCGTCCTGTGGGTTCCACTGGCGCGGGTTGGGCAGGTGTAAACTCTCCTGGCTCTTGAGAGGTGCGGCATAGCAATAGGAACCCTTGGTGAATTCCACGGACGGGTCCATCCAGTCCTGGTGGGGAGGATGATAATCGATGCTGGCCATCTCATCCGGCCTGTTTTTCTTATCTGCCATCATTGCTCCACAGGCGCATTATTCGTTTCAACGGGGATACCGGACTTGATCATGGGCTGTCTGAACTCTTCCTCATATTCGGCGTAGGTATGCACCCTGACAGGCCTGTTCCAGGGGTTTATATGCCTGACTATGCGGCTGTCGTTCTTGAGGTTGCGGGTGGGACTGAGCAGTATGCCGGCAGCGTGCATCATCTTGCTGAAAGGGAAGTAGGCTATTAGAGTGCAGCCAAGCAGCAGGTGGATATAGAAAGGAAGGCC